>JACXTT010000446.1_pt1 | contig 69988 bp, 50 predicted proteins | sample 9270951 | NCBI WGS metagenome assembly JACXTT01 (sample SAMN15532306, study PRJNA645909) | rock metagenome | isolation source: weathered quartz diorite | place: Puerto Rico | collected 2017-06-21 | reverse complement strand
CGCGAACGGCCCGACAGGAGCAACCGGACCCACGGGTCCTCCCGGTCCAACGGGGGCGAGCGGCTCCACAGGAGCACCCGGTGCAACGGGACCCACCGGTGTTGTTCAGGGTGGCACGCAGGCCGGGCAAACCCCTTACTGGAACGGCACGCAATGGATCATCAATTCGAACATTTACAACAACGGGGGCAGTATCGGCATCGGCACAACTTCTCCCCAGCCGGGAGCTATCCTTGAGCTCAGCTCCACTTCGCAGGGCGTGCTCACACCGAGAATGACGACCGCGCAGCGCCTCTCCATCACGTCCACTACAAAAGGATTGCTGGTGTACGACACCAACTTCGACCGGTTCTTCGTACATGACGGAACAAACTGGAACATGATCGGCATTGGCACCAACAACGATTGGTCGCTGCAGGGAAATGCGGGTACCAACTCCTCTACGGATTACATCGGAACATCGGATAACACCGACCTCATGTTCCGCACCAACAACATGCCTAAGATGGCATTGGGCGTCAATGGGGAACTAGCGCTTGGAACCCCGCTATCGGGCTCTGCAAAATTTGACGTGGGTATTTCCAGCAACAACGAAGATGGAGGAAGGTTCACGATCAATAATAACGCGAACAACGGGATCGCAGTCTTTGGCAGTACCAACGGAAGCGGCTACGCGGTTCGCGGAACATCCACCGGCACCAGCCACGCGTCTTTCTTTGAAATAACAAATCCTTCCAATGCGAGCAACGCGGTGTATGCGTATACGCTCGGCACCGGCCTTGCGGGATATTTTGAAGTGAACAATACCAATAATGGCGGCAATGCCGTATTCGCCAACAGCAACGGCACCGGCTCTTCCGTGCGTTCATTGATGACAGGAATTGGCGGAGCCGGGTACTTCGAGATCAACAACCCGGGAAGCAATGGAACCGTGCTGAACGTGATGACCAACGGCACCGGCAATGTGGGAGCCTTTACCGTGAGCAACAGTAACAGCCCCGGCACAGCCCTTACCTCCAGCACCAACGGCAAAGGGGGAGCCGGTTCGTTCAGTATTACAAACTCTTCGAACAGCGCAGCTTCGATCTATACTTCAACCAATGGTATCGGCTACGCTATTTCTGCCTACAATACCGGTTTAAGCAGCGCAGGATATTTTTCTATATCCAATCAATTGAACGGGGCGACAACGCTCCAGGCCACTACCAATGGCACCGGTAATGCTGCCGGTTTCTGGATCACGAATGCTGCCAGCACTGCGAACGCGTTGAATGCAAGCACCAATGGTGTCGGGCATACGATTTATGCTATTAATTCCGGTACAGGCAAGGCTGGTTATTTCGAAAGCTCCACTACCAATTCGAACGATGCATTGTATGCCGTGAACTTTGGAACGGGCAATGCGGCTAACTTTCAGATCAACAACTCTGCGAGCGGAGCCAATTCGCTTTATGCCTATTCAACCGGCCTGGGAGACGTGATCGCATCCAAACAGGGCGGCAGCAACGGGTCGGCAGGCTATTTCGAGATAACCACAACAACCAATAACTCGCCTGCCATTACCGCTGCAACCAATTCAGCTTCCGGGCTGGCAGGGCGATTTAAAGGTACAACGGTGATCGAAGCGGGAGTGAGTCCTCCCCACCTCGGAGTTAATACCAGTGCTCCAAGGAACAACCTTACCGTGGTGGGAAGCGTGGCAGTTAATAAAGTGACCGTTTCCAATAGCTATACGATGCTGCCAACGGATATGATCGTGGAATGTTCCGCACCCGTTACCATTACGCTGCCCTCATCACTGTCACTTGATCAGGGTACAATGGTGGTGGTCCGGAACCGTTCGGGGGTTTCAATGACAATTCAAACACAGGGTACGGATCAATTGGTGCGTGTGGGATCCGGATCGGTCGTTTCATCTACTTCCGCGGTCGCTTATGCATCTGTACGATTTTATTTATCTGGAAGCATATGGGTGGAATGGTAACCTTAAAAACATAAACATGAAAAAAATTTTATTCCTCATCGGGCTTTTCTTTTCACTGGGCGCATTGGCCCAGGTACCCCCTCAGGGCATCAACTACCAGGCGATCGCCCGCAACTCCTCGGGCGCTGCGGTGGCCAACGCACCCATCAAAGTGGAGTTCAAGATCCTGCTGAACAACCTAACGATTGTGTACGATGAAGAGCATACTACCGTTACGACCAATCAATATGGACTTTTTTCCGTGGTGATCGGCCAGGGCAACAACGTAATATCGGGACAGTTCAACGCGATCAACTGGGGCGCTGGCCCATACTGGCTGAACGTGCTGATCGATGAGAACAACAGCGGTTACCAAAGCCTCGGCAGTATGCAGATGATGAGCGTTCCGTATGCGCTGTATGCAGGTGTTGCCGCGAATGGTCCTACGGGTGCCACCGGACCGATAGGCCCCACAGGTCCTACCGGCCCTGCCGGTGCCAATGGATCAACCGGCCCCACCGGTGCCGCTTCGAACGTAGCCGGACCGACAGGCCCGACAGGCCCCACCGGGACTACAGGTGCTACAGGCGATACAGGCCCGACAGGCGCTGCTTCGAATGTTGCCGGTCCTATGGGCCCTACAGGTCCCGCGGGGCCCACCGGTCCTACCGGTGCTGCTTCGAACGTTGCTGGCCCCACTGGTCCGACCGGTCCTCCTGGTCCCACGGGACCCCAAGGTACAGCCGGTATGAACGGTGCCACTGGTCCGACCGGTCCGCAAGGACCTGTTGGCGCGAACGGAGCCACCGGTCCTATGGGTCCGCAAGGACCTACAGGTGCGAATGGAACGACCGGCTCAACTGGTCCAACAGGTATTAACGGGGCCAACGGTGCAACAGGCCCTACGGGGCCCACTGGTTCGGCAGGAGCCAACGGCCCGACCGGTGGAACGGGTCCCGCAGGTCCTACGGGAGCTGTTGGTGCAATGGGTTCCACGGGTGCTACAGGAGCAACAGGCGCTACGGGTGCGGCCAATATCAATGGCACTACGAACTATATCGTGAAATTCACAGCACCTACAACAGGCGGCAATTCGCAACTGTTCGATGATGGGACGAACGTGGGTCTTGGCATATCCATTCCCAGCGCCAAGCTGGATATTCTTTCAGCAAACGCTTTCGGATTCGACCTGCGGATAAAGAACATCACTGCCAGCGGTGCCGGTATAAACTTTTTATCGTCAAATAGGCAATGGCAGATATTTGCCAGCAATCCGGGTTCATCTTCGGGGAATGAAAAACTGGTTTTTCGGGACTTTTCCCTGGCGCTCGATCGCATGGTGATCGACTCAGCAGGTAACGTGGGCATCGGTACCAACATTCCCCAGAAAAAGTTGCAGGTCACCGTTAGTGCAGGCACACTTCCAGCCAATGCGGGCGATGTGGTGTTCAACAACAATGCGCTCAATACAAACAGCATGACCTTCACGCTGGTTGGGGGGCCGAGCAGCTTCTCGAGGCTCGGGCTGGGAAGCACCAGCAATGCGCTGAGCGGTGTAATTGACTACGACAACTCAACGAACGTAATGAACTTCTGGACGCAGAACACACCCAACCGGCTTGTGATCGATGGCTCGGGCAATATCGGGGTTGGCACGGCAACGCCCGGCCAAAGGTTCGAGGTGCAGGGCGGGAATTCGGCCACAGCATTTGATTTTGTGTTCCTTGGTGCCGGCAACCACGGCTTACTGGATGCTACGGCAGGCGCGTACTACATCTCCAAGAACGGCACAACGCTGCAGGTAGGAGGAGCAAGCGCATTTACCAGCGGCATAGTATTCTATCCCGGCAGCAATAACACAAGCAGCATTCTGACTAACGGAAACGTAGGGATCGGCACTACTTCTCCTTCTTACCAGCTTCACGTGAACAATACTGTAAATGCAACAACGGTATTCGAAGTGGATGGAAGCAACAACGGGTATGTAGGTCAGTATATGAACGCTACAGGAGGAACGGGGGGCTTGCCGTTCTATGGGTATAAGGTACAAGGCAGTCAAAAAGGATGGACCTATATGGACAATGGGGCAAATTGGTACGTGAACAACAACGGAACTACTCACTTGACCGTGACGGCAAGCGGGAATGTGGGCATCGGAACAACGGCCCCCGGCCTGATTGGCGGAGCCAATCAATATCTGACAATGTATAATAACGGGCCTTATGCAACAGGAAGCGTAAGCTCAGTAGAGCTGAAAGGAAATACCAACGCAGGAAATGATCCTGCATCAAGGGTCGATTTCCTTAATGGTCTTACTGCAACAGGCATTGCGCGTATCGAGGCCAGGACCTCCACTTCCTCAACTGTTGAAGGGCAATTGGCATTTTACACTACTAAGGCGGGTAGCCTCTTAGAAAGGATGCGTATAACCGACAATGGGCTTGTAGGAATTGGAACATCTATACCTGGCGGGCTGTTTGAACTCTCTCTCGACCAGGGGCGCAAGCCAGGCACAAATACCTGGACGATCACATCAGATGCCCGTTTGAAAAATATCGATGGCTCCTACACAAAAGGACTCAAGGAGATCCTGCAATTGCAACCCATAACCTATCATTACAAAAATGTGGGCGAGCGGAAGTTCCCGGAAGAGGTTCTGAAACAACAGAATGTGGGCTTCAGTGCGCAGGATGTGCAGAAGATATTCCCGGAAGCGGTAAGCACAGACAATGACGGTTACCTGAACTTCAACATGCACGCTATCCTTGTGGCCTACGTGAATGCCATTAAGGAGCAGCAGGCGCAGATCGAGGACCTGAAGAAAAAAATGGATGATATGGCCAAACAGCTTGAGGAAATAAAAAAGCAAACCCGCAAATAATCCGTGGTCATGAAAAAAGAAATTTCTCTTTTTGCACTGGTGTTGATCGCAGGTCTTGGCCGCGCACAGATCACCCAGCTTGGCACCACCGTGCTCGGCACGAGCGGCACCTGCAGCACCATCAACGGAAACACCTATTGCTGGTCGGTGGGCGAGTGCATGGTAGAGACCAAGAGCGCTGGCAATTTCGTCTACACCCAGGGTTTCGAACAGCCCGGTGGGGTCGGCCTGACGGGCGGAGCACCCGTTATCTACAACGGCATTACCCCGAACGGTGACGGCATCAACGATTTCTGGTTCATCGACCAGGTCGACTCCTTCGCCAACAACAAGGTTTTCATTTACAACCAATGGGGACTGCTGGTGTGGCATACGGCCGATTATGACAACGTGACCCACGTGTTCACAGGCCTGAACGACAAGAATGAGAAGCTTCCGTCTGCAACTTATTTTTACATTATCAATTCAGATAAGTACAACAGGAACGGATGGATCGAACTAACTCGCTAAAAAATCCAGGATGAAGAAAACGATCGTTTCGCTTATATTCACCATTCCCTGCCTGCTGCTGGTGGCTCAGCAAGACCCGCAGTACAGCCAGTACATGTTCAACCAGCTGGCGCTGAACCCTGCTTACGCGGGCAGCCGCGAGGTATTTGCCGTGGGACTCACTGCGCGCAAGCAGTGGACGGGCATTGAGGGTTCACCTGAAACAGATGTGTTCTCGATTCAGTCGCCCCTGAGAAAAAGACGCAACGGGCTGGGCTGCGAGATCTTCTCCGAAGCCATTGGCCCTAAAAAGGTCGGAGGGCTTTCTGCCTCGTATGCTTACCGCATTCCCTTTCTGCAGGGCAAGCTTGCGCTCGGATTGAAAGCGGGGTTTATATCCTATAAATACGACTGGATGGCCATTCATTACAAAGACCAGAACGAGCCCTACCTGCTGATGTGGCAGACGCAGGGGAAGCAAACGGCCTTCGATGCGCAGTTCGGAATGTATTACTACACCAAATCGTTCTATTGGGGGCTCAGCCTGACGCACCTCACCCAGGCCGAGATCACTTCCGGCACCGATTCGCTCAGCCCGGCCCATCTTGCCCACCATGCGTTCATGACCGTTGGGAAAGGGTTCGAGGTGAACGAAAACCTGGTGCTCAACCCTTCTGTTTATATCAAGATGGTGCAGGGTTCGCCACTGGGACTCGATCTTAATTTCAATGTGCAGATCAAGCAAAAGATATGGCTGGGTGTTTCACTGCGGAGGGAATACGGGTTCGTGGTGCTCACGGAATTCCAGCTTACGGAGAAGCTAAGGTTCGGTTATTCATACGACATCGGTTTGAACAAGATCGGCACGATCGGCAAGGCATCGCACGAGATCATGCTGGGATACGACATAAATATTTTTAAGCCTAAAACGGTTGCGCCCCGGTATCTCTGATTATTTTTGAACCGGATGCAGAGCATATGAAAGGAACAAAAACGACAGCAGTAATATTTCTTGCCGCGATGATGGCTTGCACAAGTCTCCTTGCCCAGGTGAAGAAAGCCGACAAGTATTTCGACAACCTGCAGTATGCAAAGGCCATCCCGCTCTATAAGAAAGCATCGAACAAGAAAAAGACAAAGGAATATGCCCTCGACCGGCTGGGCTCGTGCTACCGCATCACCAGGCAGTTCGTGCTGGCAGAAAAATGTTACTCCGAGCTTTCCGCGATGAAGGGCAACGACCCGATGGTACATTTTTATTATGCCGAAGCCCTGCTCAACAACAACAAGTACGAAGAAGCGAAAAAAGAGTTCAACCGGTACTCCGAGCTGAAGCCCGATGATAAGAAAGGCAAGTTGTATGCCCGTTCGTGTGATGACATAAAATCTTTCTCGGTAAAGCCGGCCGCCTACAAGGCGTATAACCTGAAAGAGGTGAACACACCCGTGTCGGATTTTTCCCCGGTGCTTTACAAGGACGGGCTGATCTTCGCTTCGGAAGTGCCCAAGGACATACTTACCGGTAATGCCAGCTCGTACAACGGCCATCCACCCCTTTCGCTGGTGTATGCCAAAGCAGAGAAGAAAAAAGATTCGATGGTGTTTGCAAAGGCCCGGCCATTCTCGCCTAAGTTCAACAACGATGACCACAACGGGCCCGCCTGCTTTACCGCTGACGGCAACGAAGTTTATTTTACCCGCGTGATGAGTGACGGGCACAGCAAGAAAGGGTCGACCAACTACGCGAAGATCTACCACGCACAGATGAACGGCATCAAGCCGAAGAACATCGAGCTGCTGCCGTTCAATTCGGACAACTATTCCACCGGGCACCCCAGCATATCGCAGGACGGGAGCACTCTTTTCTTTGCGTCCAACATGCCGGGAGGATATGGCGGAACGGATATTTACATGGTGAAGAAGAATGGCGGAACCTGGGGAAGCCCGGTGAATCTCGGGGCGGAAGTAAATACATCCGGTGATGAGAACTTCCCATTCATCAGTTCTGCCAATGTGATTTATTTCTCCTCCAACGGGCACGTGGGCTTCGGTGGGCTCGATATCTTCTATGCTTCGGAGAACAACGGCAAATGGGGCAATGTGCATAATATGATGCCGCCCGTTAATTCCACGGGCGATGATTTCGGGATCTATATGAATGAAGAAAAGAAAAGCGGATATTTTTCCTCTAACCGCGAAGGCGGAAAAGGAGGAGATGACATCTGGGCTTTCGTGCTGTCGGGCAGGCTCACCACCATATCGGGAAAGATATTGCTGAGCAGCAATGTCAGCGATGGAGCATCTTCGGTGAAGATACTGCTGCTGACCGACCAGGGGAACTTCGTGCAGAACACCACCACCGATGCATCCGGCTTCTTCCGCTTCGAGAACATCAATCCCGAATGGAACTATACGATCAAGATCGATGAGGATGATGCGGCACTGAAAAGCCGGAGCAAGTTCTACCTGGCCGACTCAAAGAACCGCACCGTGCGGTTCGCGGTGAAAGGCCCGAACGGTTTGTGCGTGTTCGAGAACCTGCCTTCCGACCTCACCTCGCTGAAAAAGCTGGATGAGGCGGACGTTCCGATGACCACGAAAAACATCAGCATTGCCGGTAACCTTTTTGCCGGTGACGACAAGACCCCGCTCTCCAATGCGAAGGTCAACCTGAAGAATGACAAAGGAGATATCGTCCAGAGCACCCGTACCAACGAGTTCGGCTCGTTCGCCTTCACGGAACTGCCCCCCGACCAGAACTACATTGTAGCGGTTGAAGAAATGGATCCGCAGTTCAGGATGTCCAAGATATACATGACCAACAAGAGCGGCAAGCAGATCGGGGTGTCGGACGAGTCGCTGGAGTTCCGGTTCCAGCTCCTGGCATCCGATAAGCAGAGCATCCAGCTCATGAAGGTGGAAGATGCCGACCTGCGCATAGACATCAAGGGAAAGCTGCTCGATGCAGACAAGAAGCCTATCGCCAATTCCAGGGTCTCGATCATCAATTCGAACGGCAGCGTGGTGCAGTCAGGCATGACGGATGCCAATGGCAACTTCGTGTTCCCCCAGCTTCCGGCCGACCCGAACTACATCGTTACGATGGATGAGAAGGATGTCGCGCTGAACAAGCGGGTGTTCCTGGCCGATGACAAGGGTCGCATCCTGGGCGAAATGAAAGCAGATGGCAGCAAGAAGTTCCGTTTCCAGCTGCTGGCATCCGAGCAGAAGAAGATCGGGACCATCTACGTGGATGACCCCTGGCTGAAAGTGCAGAAGCTGAAGAGCACTAAAAAAGATTCGCTGCTCATCATCGAGAACATCTATTACGATTACGGTTCTGCCGAGCTGCTCGACCCCGCCCGGCTCACTCTCGATAAGCTGGTGAAGGTGATGAAAGAGAATGCGGATATCTCCGTGGAGCTGGATTCGTACACCGACAGTAGAGGTACTACCGATTTCAACATGGAGCTTTCCAATAAGCGGGCCAAGAACGCGGTGGATTACGCTGTATCGAAAGGCATCGATAAAAAACGCCTGTCGGGAAAGGGATTGGGCGAAAGCAAGATCCTGAACAGATGCACGGACGGTGTGGAATGCTCCGAAGAAGAGCACGCGGTGAACCGCAGAACGGAGTTCAAGATATCCCGGGCTAAAAAGTAGGATCCTGCGCGTTACGAGAACTCACTTTTCTTAGCAAGCATTCCCCTCTTTTCTCTTTTGCTTACATCACGCCTTTAAGGTGATGTTTCCGCCAGTGTCCTGGTTTTAGCACCAGAATGGGCTCCGGTTTTGAAACCATTTCTAGAAGATCGAAGTAGAATAAAACAAAGCACTCCTGTTTCGTATTTTAAAACCCGTCTGCCATGAAAAACAAAAAAGAGATTTACGCTGTGTGGGGCAAGGCCCTGCTTGCGGGTGCACTGGTGCTGATGGCCTTTATTTCCGGTCGAACAGCCCAGAGCGGAAACACCGTCACCATTTGTCATTTGCCTCCGGGCAACCCTTCGAATGTCCAGACCATTACCATTTCCGTCAATGCGCTCCCCGCTCACCTGGCGCATGGAGATGCGATCGGGCAGTGTATAAACCCCGGAGGAGATACGCTTACAACAGTTGTAGATCCAAACCACTGAATGCTGTCGAAGCGGCCACGTACCAGATCGACATTTTAGTGGGCCCTGCTGGGATCGAACCAGCCACCCACAGATTATGAGTCTGTTGCTCTAACCGAATGAGCTAAGGGCCCTGAATTTTGAAATAGGACTGCGAATTTACATTTTTGCAGCCAAATGAAGCCGATAGGCAACATCATCTTTGACCTGGGCGAGGTCCTGCTCAACGTGGATTACCACCGTACCAAAAATGCATTCAGGGCTCTTGGCATACCGCATTTTGAAAAGCTCTACTCGCATGCGGGGCAATCCGGGCTTTTCGACCTGTTCGAGACGGGTAAAATATCTCCTTCGGAATTCCGCGAGCGCATGCGCGGCATTCTGGCGCGCCCGGTGACCGATGCGCAGATCGACAGCGCCTGGAACGCCATGCTGCTCGACCTCCCGCAGGAACGCCTGCAAAAGCTGCACGAGCTGAAAAAAGAGTTCAGGCTTTTCCTGCTGAGCAATACCAACGCCATTCATTTTGCATGCTGGAGAAAAAGATTGCAGGATGAAGACAAGCTGGAGACATTTACCGCTTCGTTCGAGCGAGAGTATTACTCGCACCTCTGCGGCCTGCGTAAGCCGCGCAAGGAAGTTTTCTTATTGATTCTTCATGAAAACAGGCTGGACCCGGCAGAAACAATTTTCGTGGATGATACCAGTGGGCATGTGGAAGGTGCAAAAGCAGCCGGTCTGCGCGGGCTTTACCTCGAGCCGGGCAAAACCATTTTCGATATCGATTTTATGAACGGGAAGATCATCTGATTTCCTGGCAAAGTTCCACCAGCATGCCGTTTGTGCTTTTAGGGTGCAGGAAGCAGACCAGCTTGTTGTCGGCACCTTGCTGCGGTTCGCTGCTCAGGAGCCGGAACCCTGCAGTTTCGAGCCGTTTCATTTCGGAGCGGATGTCATTCACCTCATAAGCGACATGGTGTATGCCTTCGCCTTTTTTCTCAATGAACCGGGCTATGGCACTTTTCGAATCGGTGGCCTCCAGCAGCTCGATCTTGGTTTCACCCACTTTAAAGAATGAGGCGATCACTCCTTCGCGCTCTACCTTTTCGGTCTTATAGCTTTTTGCGCCCAGCAGCTTTTCGAACAGGATGTTAGAGGCAGACAGATCCTTTACCGCAATGCCAATGTGCTCGATCTTTAGCATATAGCTTTCTTCGGGTAAAGATAAAAAAGAAACCCGCTGCCTGGGCAACGGGTTTTCCTCTTAAGCGAGAAATATCATTTCTTGATGAACTGGTCGGTCTTGTTGTCGAAGTTCAGGTAATAAACACCTTTCGCAAGGCTCGAGCAGTCGACCGTTTTTGCGAATCCTTTCTTGACGATGTTCCCGTATTGATCGTAGATCTCGAACATCGTTTCTTCGGAGAAATTAATGTCTTTGGCAACCTTGTTGGGAGCGAATGTAACATCACTGATGGTGGAGGTGAACTTCTTGGGAGGTGAGTAGCGGGGCTGGCTGGTATAGTCTACTTGCTTTACGCGGATCTGGTTCTCACCGGAGTGGGGAGTGACCTTGAACTCATACGAGTTCTCCCCGCTGGTTCCTTTCCCGTCAACCTCTCCTACCTTGATCCATTTGGTCCAGCGGAACTGTTCGATGATAAAGGGCAGCTTGCCGGTTTCGCCTTTGGTCCTCCACTTCATGCTTCCGTCAGGAGAGATGCTCATGTCGATGACCTCGAAGGTGCTCTTGGGCTTCAATACTTCGGGATTCAGCACCTTGGGCTTGCAGTCATCGCTGTGCTCGATCTTCACTTCCACCTTATCGCCCACTTTCAGCTGCAGTGCCGTAAAGTCGATCTCGAATGCACTGGAGTTCACTTCGTCCGTAGTTACGTTACCGTTCACAAGAACCTTTTTGGCGCAGAAACCAACGCCTGTAGTGGCGAACGGGTTCTGAACGTACAGGTTCTTGCCCTGGTAATTCCCTTCGAGAACGATTACTGCCGAAAAAGCAGTAGCTGAACTCAAAAGCATTAAAAAGCAAAATAAAACTCTATTCATTATCTTCGACATATGTGTCTAATCGAACGACCAAACTTTAAATTTCAAGGCGCAATATTAAAACCTTATTTTTTTATATCCAAAAATTGTGGTTTTTAAAAACTGTGCAAATATAAAGTAATATTGTAAATGGCATAAATTTTTTAATAAATTTTAGGGGTACCATTCCTTGGTAATTTCCTTAAAAATGCTATTCTTTGCAAAGTTTTTAGAACAGTAACAAGGAATTTATTGTTAATATTGCAGCCTGTTCTAAAATGTCCTTACAAAAGTATTCCGAAGTAAATTATGAAAAAAGCAAAATTATTTCTTCCGTTCCTCCTTGTTTTAGCTGCATGCTCCAATCAGCCGGGTGGTAAAGGCGAACAGCGTACGGCAAAAGGGGACCGTGTATATGGCGGCACTTTTCATGTTAACGAAACCGAGCGCTACAGCTCCCTGATGCCCATCGCGGTAACCGATATCATCGCTTCAAATATTTGCCTGCAGATCTACGAGGGCATGGTTCGGCTCGACCCCAAAACACTCCAGATCAGGCCTGCTTTGGCCGAAAAGTGGGAGACCGATCCCAGCGGGATGGTCTATACTTTCCACCTGCAAAAAGGTGTAAAGTTCCACGATGACCCCTGCTTCCCGGGAGGGAAAGGACGCGAAATGACCGCCACCGATGTGAAGTATTCGTTCGAACTGCTATGCACCAACCGCGTGGAGAACTCTAACTTTGGCGGAACTTTTAAGGACCGCGTAAAAGGGGCAAATGAATTTTATAACGGAAAGGCAAAAGAGGTGGAAGGCGTAAAGGTAAAGGACGATCACACCATTGAGATCGCCCTTTCGAACCCCAGCCAGTCCTTTCTATACATACTTGCCAACCCTGCCGCAGCCATCGTGGCCAAGGAAGCCGTGGATAAATACGGCATCGACCTCAAGAACGGAACGGGCCCTTTCATGGTGGCCAAGGAAGTAAAGGACGACAAGGGCAATATCAATAAGCTGTATCTGTCCCGCAACCCCAACTATTACATGTCCGATTCGCTCGGGAACCAGCTGCCATACCTTGACAGCATCATGGTGAGTTTCATACCGAGCAAGAACGCGGAGCTTGAAGCGTTCAAATCGGGCGAGCTGGACGCGGTGTTCGGATTGCCTTCCGATGCGATCAGCGAGATGGTGCAGAACAATGTGAATGCATTCCAGAACAAGCCGCCTCTTTATGTGCTCGACCGCACACCCGAGCTTGCTTCGCAGTATTACGAGTTCGTGGCGGTGCGTCCGCCTTTCAACAACCCCAAGGTGCGCAAGGCCTTCTGCTATGCGATCGACCGGGAAAAGATCATCAAAGATATCCTGAACGGTGAAGCGTATATGGCGGGAACCTACGGCATCTGTCCTCCCGGCATCCCGGGCTACGATACCTCTAAGATCAAAGGTTATCGGTTCGATCCTGAAAAAGCGAAGACTATGCTGAAAGAGGCAGGCTATCCGGGCGGGAAAGGATTTCCTGCCGTTAAGATCGAGCTGAACAGCGGAGGATCGAAGCATACCCGCGTGGTGGAGGAGATCCAGAAGCAGCTGAAAGAGGTACTGAACGTGAACGTGGATTTTGACGTGGTACCCTTCCAGCAGAAGCTGGACGATGCCAAGCATGCCCGTGCCGATATCTTCCGGTCGGCCTGGATAGCGGACTACCCCAGCCCTGAGAACTTCCTGTGGACGCTGTATGGGGGCACGGTGCCCGACAGCCTGGAAAAGCCTTCGTTTCCCAATACGCCCCGCTACAAAAATGCCGACTACGACAAGCTCTTTGACATGGGCCGCAGGGCCAAGAGCAAGGAGGAAGCGTACGATGCTTTTGCGCAGGCCGAACAAAAAATGCTGGACGATGCGCCCATCCTCGTGCTTTGGTATGACGAGAACCTGAAGTTGGCGCATTTCCACGTAAAGAACTTCTTCTTCAACCCGATGAACTACCGCGCGTTGCGCGAAGTGTATATCAAGAGCGAATCCAAGACAGCTGGAGAAGCAAAAAAATAAGATCTGAAAGAAATAAGAAGAGAACCCTCCATCGCGGAGGGTTTTTTTTTAAATTGCATCATGCTGAAGAACTATTATAAAGTGCTGGGCGTGCCCGATTTTGCTTCTTACGATGAGATACGCACTGCGTACAGGAAGCTTGCAAAGGAACTGCACCCGGATAAGAACTTCGGTGACCGGTATTACGAGGAGCGTTTTAAGGAGATCAGTGAAGCGTATAATACGCTGAGCGATGAAGATAAAAGACGCAGGTACGACCTGAAGCTGAAGTACGGCACGTACACGTTCCCCCGCGAAAAGCCCTTTACCCGGTACCGCACCCAGGCCCGCACCTCCTCAAGGTCACCGAAGAAGAAAAAGTTCTGGGACTTCGAGCGGCACCAGATCGCCATCAGCGGAATAGTAGCCATTGCGCTCATCTGGGCGGTCGTGCACTTTTCGGAGCGCGAAAAATTTCCTGCCCGCCCCGACCAGAAGGGGCCGGTATCGCACATCAACGCGCAGTCGGACTCCATCGAGGAGATCATTGCCCGCAGGAAGATCAGAACTTCGGACTCACCGTACGATGATTTTTTCGGAGAGGGCCTGTACGAGACCTACTCCAAAAACTCACTCGTGGTCAACAACAGCGACCAGGCGGATGTGCTGGTGCTGCTGGTGAACAACGATACGCACGAAACGATCCGCAACGAGTTCGTATCGTCCGGCAACTTGTACCGGATGAACAATCTCCCGGACGGCCGGTTTTTTCTCAGGCTTTATTTCGGCAGGAACTGGAATCCCGGGAAAGCTTTTGAAGAAGCAGGCGTGAAAGGCCGTTTCGATAACGAGATCGCATTCCTGGAAAAATACCGGGGAAAGGATCTGCTCGTCATGCGGTCGAACGCATCAGCGAACAAGTTTTCGTATTCCACCTACGAGATAAAGCTTTTTCCCGATGATACTGCTACAGGCAGAAGGATCACTCCTGCGGAGTTCTTTTCCAAAAAATAAAAAGGAGGGCACGCCCTCCTTTTCAAAGTATCCTATTCCGATCAGGACTTTTCTTTTTCCTTTGCCTTGAGCCCTTTTGCCGAGTTCAGCATGGCAGTCGCGGCCTTTTCACCGAATACTTCTCCTTCCACGTCTTCCGCCTCGTACGACTTGTTCCCTGCCTTCACAATGGCATAGAAACGGAACTCGGGCTCCATGCCTTCGATCTGCCATTCGTAGAGGATGGCATTGGGCTCATCCACCACCATCTTCACGAGCTTGCGCACGGCATCCCCGTTCACATCGCTCTTTTTCATTTCCATGTTGCCTTCGCCTTCGGTAATCGACAGCTGGAATCCTTTGCCCACCTTCACATCATATCCGCCCTTGGGATTCTGGGTCACCGACAGCTTGCCGTTGTGCTTGCCGTTCAGGGTATCGGGCACCGCAATGATGAGCGGGTAGCCCCCGAACTTGCTCAGGTCCACCGCGATCATTCCCTCGGGTACGTTGATGTTGTCGTCTCCTTTCTTGCCTCCGCATGACGCGAGCGCAGCGGCCGAAGCGAGAATAAGAAATAGCTTTTTCATTTGAAGTGTTTTTGATTTGGACGACAAAGATAAAAACTTCTTACTTTTAAGAAAATTACCTCTTGGAACTCGATCACAGGCTGGCCTTCCTGGAATTCCGACACCCGTTCGGCATTGCGCACGGAACCCGTACCGGCACACCTGCAGCCTTTGTGCGGATCGGGCACCAGGGCCTTTACGGCTACGGGGAAGCATCCATGCCTCCTTACCTGGGCGAATCGCACCGCACGGCCCGGGAATTCTATGATAAGGCAAAAAAGACGCTCGCTTCAGTTGCTGAGCTCAACATCGAAAAAATATTGTCAGAAACGGACAGCCTCTGTGAAGGCAACACAGCTGCCAGGGCCAGCATCGATATGGCCTTGCATGATCTGCTTGGGAAGATCTCCGGGATGCCTTTGCACCGGCTCTGGAAGATAACCCCTGCCCAAGCGATCCATTCATCCTATACCATTGGATTTTCTTCCAAGGAAGAATTGCAGCAGAAAGTAAATGAAGCCAGCGCGCACCGCATCCTGAAAATAAAACTGGGCTCAGGCAACGACAGGCAGATCATCGAAACGGTCCGCTCGCTCACCGACAAGCCATTATCCGTGGATGTGAACGGGGGATGGACCGATACGAGCTTTGCGCTTGATATGGCACAATGGATGAAGGAGAAAGAGGTGCTGTTCATCGAGCAGCCGTTCGCAAAGGATAACCTCGATGATCACGCCTGGCTCACGGAGCGGAGCCCGCTGCCTGTCATTGCCGATGAATCATGCCAGCGGCTGCATGATGTGAAGAAGCTCCGCGGGGTCTTTTCGGGCATTAACATCAAGCTGATGAAGTGCACCGGGCTGAATGAAGCGCGTAAGATGATCGAGGCGGCAAAAGGATCAGGAATGCAAATACTGCTGGGCTGCATGAGCGAAACTTCCTGTGCTGTTTCGGCTGCAGCGCAGATCGCCTCGCTCTGCGATTGGGTGGACCTGGACGGCCCGCTGCTGATCAAAAAGGATTATTTTTCGGGTGTGAGATTTTCTGCAGGCAGTATCCTGCTGAATGAACGGCCTGGCATCGGGGCTGAGCCGATCGGAAATATATTCTGACTATTTAGGCTCTTCTGTCATCACGCGGTCCTTTCCGTCAAACATCGGTGCCTGCACCGAAATGACCTTGACCGGCATCTTGGAGCTTACGGTAAGGCTATGAACCGTTCCTTTGGGGATAAAGATCACATCTCCTCTTTTGATCGGGAATTTTTTATCTCCCACCTTCATCTCCCCGTTTCCTTCGAGCACATACACGTGTTCGGAGTGCGACACGTGCTTGTGCGCTTTCACTTCCTTCTTCACGTAGATCACGAAGCTGGTGACCAACGAATCGGAATACAGCTTCCTCAGGTAAATATTCTCGTAATCGGCAGGAGCCTTCACGGTGTCGGCCGATTGAAAGTTCTGGGCATTGACGGCAGCCGGGAGCAGGATGAGCCCCACAAGCAGCATTCTGGAAAGAGTTTTCATTTTTTGCCTTTTTAGGTGAAGCAAAATTAAAACTTATTTACCAACATACACCCGGACCCCTTCCGAGTGGCTTGCGAACTCGGGCGCATACATACACTGGATCGAAGTGATCCCATTCGAAAAATTGCCCCTGTGCGAGATCACCAGCGGGTATTCGAACACATACGTCCCCTTGGGAAGTCTGGAGAAGAAGAAGTTGGTGGACGCATCGCGAGTGCTTTCATAATAGCCCAATCCATCTTGCCATTTGTATTGCGAGAACACGTTCGTGGGCTCGAAGCCGGAAGCGCGCATGTCCTTCATGTGCACGTACTCCATGTCACGGTCTACGCGCAGCTCGATCCTTACTTTCAGCTTATCGCCCACCTTGAGCTTTGTATCTTTTGTCAGGGGTTCGATTACCGGTCCCGAAGCGGTGTTTTTCTGCAGGAATAGTTTTTTCTCCAGGTGCAGGGGTGTTTTTGCAGGCGTGATCTTATCCAGCTGTTCGAAATACTGCCAGTACATCGCTCCCCAGGAAACGCCTTCATCCTTCTTGGTGACGGTAACCTTTCCCATTTCAGGCTTAATGTCGCTGCCGCTCCACGAGGTCTTGAAATAGCCAGTGCCAGCCTCTGTTTTTACGTCCGGCATATTCTTCGGGTCGATCTGCATGGAGCCGACAAGGATCTCCACGTTGCTTTCGGTGGCCAGCCAGTCGGTTCCGCGCAGCAGCAGGGCATAGCAGGCTTCGGTGGTGGCTTTGGTGGTTTTCCAGTCTTGTGTTTGCTTGGATTTCAGCAGCCACACTTTCAGGTCGTCCACGGCTTTTTTATCATTGGTCACTTCATCAAAAGCCTCGATAAGCAGGGCCTGTGACTCGATGGGCGCCTGCCACCAGTACCATCCGTCCTCGTAGTTGTCCTTCCAGTACATGCCCATCTCTTCGCTGTTGAGCGAATTTTCCTTCAGCGACTTCATGATGTCCAGGGGTGTTTTCTTATCATCGTAGCGCTTCAGCGCAAGCGCGATCATGCCTTGCATGTATCGGCCCTTGCTCAGCCAGTATTTCTGCGCCTGTCCTTTGTAATAGTCAAAAGCTTTCTGATTTGAACCGGATATTGAAATGTCTTTGAAATAGCTTCTTGCATACAGGTATTGGATCTGCTCGTACCAGATGTGATCCTCGTTCAGGTGCTCTTTATCATGTTTCAGGATCCATTCGTAATCTTCGCGGATGCGTTCATCCAGGTAGCGCACACCGTTCTGCACCATGTTCCAGGTCTTGGAATCCTCGCGCACGCTTTTCACACCCAGGTGGTCGAGGTGGCCCATGCCCGTGACGATGTGCTGCGTGATGTAACGGTCGTCCGGCTCCCCTTCGAACCAGGGCCAGCCGCCATTGCTGGTCTGCATCTTTTGCAGCTTGCGAAGCGCACGGTCGAACTCATTGGCCATCTTGTTCATGTCAAATAAAAGGGCCACGCGCTTTTTTCTTTCGGTCTCATCCTTCGCATCCAGCACCCAGGGCGTTTCTTCGAGCATCAGCGATTTCAGCTCCTGGTTCTTTTCCAGGTTCGAAAGCAGGGCATCGGGGCTTTGCGATCTCCAGGAATCGAACACGGCCTTTATTTTCGGGGAAGAGTTGGCAATGTGCGAAGCAATGGCGTTGGCATAGAAGCGCGAGAAGGTTTGCTCAGCGCATTCGTAAGGGTATTCCATCATGTAGGGCAGCGCCTGCACGGCATACCAGGCGGGATTGGCTGTGAACTCCAGCGTAAGCTTGTGGTTGCGAAGCGTGGTGGAGCCGCCATTCTGTGAAATGAACTTGTCGAATGAAAATGTTTTCGTTTGCTTCGAGCGAACGGGCAGCGGCATGGATTCGGTCACCAGCATTCGATTGGTCAGCACGGGTACTGCCATCTCTTCGCCATCGGAGAAATTGTTCGCCTTGGCAACTACTTTGTAGGTGATCGCACCGATCCCTTCCGGTACTTGCAGTTCCCAATCGAGTGCAGTGCTTTTGCCTTTCTGCACGGAGAACGGACGGGTGCCGATGGTCTCGAACTGCCCGTGCACGGCCAGCATCACTTTGGTGGTGATGTCCTTCATGGTCGTGGCATCATAGAGAATCAGCTCAGCCTTCCCATCCAGGTCCTTATCCGAAAGGTTGGAGATCTTCGCTGAGAAATTAACCTGGTCGTTCTCGCGGAAGAAACGCGGAGCATTTGGTACCACCATCAGATCCTTTTGTGTCACCAGCTCTTTCTGCACCGTTCCGATCTTAAGGTCTTTGGTGTGTGCGAGGCCCAGTATCTTCCATTTGGTGAGCGCTTCCGGCACGGTGAACTTGATCACTACGTTTCCTTTATCGTCCGTTTCCAGGCTGGGATAGAAGAAAGCTGTTTCTGCGAAGTTGGAGCGTGCTTTCACCGCAGAAAGGTTATCTGTTTGGTCGCCCGCGTGATCTCCATCCGTCTCTTTCCAGGTGCCGCCACGAACCACTTTCCGGCTTTTGGTATTGCCTGTTGCAGTCGTCTCGGTTGAAATGGAATCGTCCACTCGCATTTCTCCCTCTTTTTTATCGGCTTCGTGCTGGTTCGAATCCTTTGCTTTGGGAGCAGCAAGGTATGCCACCGGTTTTTCTTCTGCTACCGACCCCGCCACTCCGAAATAATCGCCTTTCAGGTATCCCCTGCGCCCATAAGAGCCATAGTAATACCCGAACCAGTTAAGCTGATCGTAGTACCGCTCGTAAAAAGGGAGATAAGGGTTCCAGTCAACGGACCAGAGCTGCGAGTTCCGCGTTCCGAAGTCCAGGTTGCTGCTCCAGTTCAGCTCGGAGTAATAGCTGTTGTAAATGCCGAGGTAAAAGCTGTTCGCGGCAAAAGCATCCAGCGAAGCATCGTACATCGTGGCCAGCATTTCGGCTGCCAGCTTATCGCCTTTCTTGTCTTTTATTTTTAACTTCCATTCTTCGTTTTGACCCGGCAGCAGCTTGTTGCGGAAGGTTTCGAACTCAATGTCCAATTCCTTGTTTGTGTAGGGAACCGTAACAACGGCATCGTGCTGGTAGGAGCGATTGTCCTTTACGAAAACAAAGTGTACGGAAAAATTCCCGCGGTGCTTTTCCTCGATCGGGACCTCGACAAGCCGCTGTTCGTTGTTCAGGGTCAGCCATTCTTTTTTTGTGATTACACCTTTATGCTCGACCTCGTACAGCATCTTCACATTGTTTTCGCGCGTGCCGATAAGGAACCGCGCCTTTTCACCGGGCTCCCCGTTCTGCTTGAGGGCAGTGAACCAGTCGGGAGCAGGGGCAGGCACCATTTTTTCATTGGGTGAGAACACGGTGAAAAATTTTACGTCCTTCACATCTTCTCCGAACCTATCTTTCGTATGTGCTTCCATCACGTAGTCACCCGCTGTCCACGTTTTCATCATGAGCTTCAATGTATCGGGCTTCACCCCCTTGCCTGCATCGGTGTTTGAAAAATTCTTCTCCAGCACCTTGTTCTCCTTTTTCCAGCTGAACTGCTGGTCCTCGTTGTTGTAAATGTCCTTCGGGAAAAGCGTATCGTATTCGCTTTCGCTTATCAGGAACTTATCCGGTTTGTCCCAAAGACGCCTGCGCTGCACCTTATCCGGTTGCTTCAGCTTCCAAATCTCTATTTTACCTTGTGCGGGTTCCGGCTCCCCGCTGAAGTTGGACGTAACAACAGGAGCTTTAAAGCTCTCTTCCTTGTTCACATAGCCCATCAGTTCGATGTTCAGGTTCATTGCCTGGTAGGCTGCGTATATGTATGAGGTCCCGCTGTGCGTTTCCCCGTTGATATCGGTCACATCAGCATAAACGGTATACGTGTAAGTAGGCTCATACGCTTTGGAAATGGAAGCATCGGGGATGGCTTTGAAATCGATAAAGAACCCTCCGGTGTCGTTGGTGATCGTGGCACCATTGGTTATCTCCATCTCGGGCGATTGCGGGTAATAGCCCCTCCACCAGTAGAACCAATAAGGGAAACTTGCATTGCGCACCACCCGGTATTTCACCTCAGCGCCATCGATGTTGGCTCCCGAGTATGCTTTCGCAGCACCTATCGCTTTCACCATTTCATTCAGCTTGTATGCGCCTTTCACCGGCTTGAACGCAACTTCAAACTTTGGCCGCTTGTAATCTTCCACGGAAAAATAGGTAGTTCCATACGTGTCGCCCAGGTGCATCTGACCGTTGAGCACCCCGTTTGGAGCGGTAAAGCTGCCGTTGAACGTTCCATATTCGTTGGTCGTTAACGTCAACGATGAGATCTTCTGGTAGTTCACATCATAGAGCGTCACGGTTTCCGTGCGGTTGGGCATGATGTTACTGGTTTCGCCATCGCTTTCGATCATGATGCCTTTGAAATAAATGGTCTGTCCCGGCCTGTAGATCTTCCTGTCGGTAAAATAATAGGTATGCGGATATTTTTTCTTTTCTTCTTTATAATACCGATTCTGGTACAAGTAATTGTCCGTAAAAAGCTTGTCGGTGCCATCGATGAACTCCATTTCGAAGTAACGGTAATCGTTCGGGGCGGGCACATTGAAATACCCGTTATCGTCTGTTATGAACTTCTGTCCCTTGGCATATTCGTATTCGCGCGATGAGTAATTGTATTTCTCAAAATAAAGCTGCGCTGAAACATTTTTCATCGGGATACCTGTTTCACGGTTCAGCACATAGAAGTCGTACGTACCATCCTTATTCATCCGGTTCACATATGAAATGTTCGTGCTCCAGCATGCCGCGTAAGCGATCCCTTCATTCTTGTACTTGAATGTTTTTTCGGAGCCAGCCAGAAGAACGTAATGACCAGCTGGCAGTGCCGGCACTTTGATCTCTGAAGAATGCGCATTGTAATCGCCATCGTCAGGCAGCCCGATTGCCCATTCCTTCACCGCAGGTAACTTAAGATATTCCTTGATCAGCTCTTCACCGTACTTTTTGAATATGGCCTTATTATACTTGTCAATATCCATTTTGGCAACGCGCACATACACCGTTCTTACATTTTTCCAGGTCAGCAGCGAGCGGAAAGGTTTGTTCGGCACACTGGCCTCTTCAACGGTAAAGGCCAGGCTCTTCTCGCGCGCTTTGCCGGCCAGGTGCTTGCAGTTGAGCGCGCCATTACTGTTCGGGAACCTCTTTGTTGCTGCCTCGCAGATCTCAAGCGCTTTTTTCTTCATCCACTTGTTCTCATCGCCTTTTGAAGCGGAAAATTTTTCACCGCGCTGGAAATATTCGTCCGCAATGGCATAGCTTACCTCAGTTGAAATATCCCGGTTAAGGAATCGCTTTTCCAGTTTCTGCAAGGCATCCAGGTACAGGCTGTCGCGGCCTTCAACGATCGATTTGTTTTTCACGAGCTTGAGACGTTCGAGGTCTACGTCCACCAGGGCATTGGCAGATGTGTCCTTCTGATGGAACCGGAGCAGGTCCTGAAGGATATTGATGGCGTAATACTTCAGGCCCATCGAGTCCGGGCTCTCGATCTTCAGCTTGGTGAAGGCGTCAAGGTCCCAGAAATAGCTTTCCGAATCCATCCGGAACTCGTGGGCGGGCTTTGTGATGTCCGGTTCTTCGTTGGAAAAGAAATCCACGGCACGGTGTGCCACAAAATCATAGAGCGTAGGCCGGAACTTCCTGGAATCGGTCTGCTTCGAGATAACTTCATCGTATATGTCGAGCGGTACCCGCTTGAGCGAATCGGCCTGCTGCAGCGAAAGGATATATTCTTTAATCGAATGATCAGTGATCGTTCTAAGGTCCCAGGTGGTGATGTCGTCATTCTTGAAGCTAACGGTCTGTGTCCGGTTGTAGAATTTCCACCGGTTGTTCTCGTAATAGTGCCAGTATTGCTCAGCCAGTATTGAATGCAGCACGGGAGTAGCCGGGAACCTGGATTGCTTCACCTCTTGCTCCAGCCTGTTGATCGATTTCTCAATGGCGTATTCCTCCATCATTTGTTCGAACTTCATGCGGTGGATGATCGCCTTCACCAGCTGAGCCGCATTGTTTTCCTGCTTTGCATGTTTGTAAATACCTTCCACCACTTCGAGGGCCGATTTGTTCAGCCCTTTATTGGCCAGGGAGTCTACTTTTTTCCACTCCTTTTCGTAGGTGCTTCCTTTCGGGAAAACAATAAGAGGCATCGGACGGGTAAGCACGTAGGAATAAACAGAGAACGTGCTTAAAGCGAAAAGAAAAATGGTCTTGAATGTAACCACCAGGGACTTTTGTTTCATGGAAAAAATGGAATGATATGCTTATGGATGCAAAGGTGAATAAAATTCCACATACTCCTCTTCCGTAACGGACATAAAGGGTTTCCGGCAAGCTAGATGAACCTGCTTATATCTGCTTCAGGTGCGATCTGTGCCGAACCGTCAAGAAAATCGCAAAAATTCTTTGCCAACAAGGGAGCCAGCAGCACGGCTTTCGTGCCGAAGCCATTAAAGATCCCGGCCTGCTTTTTATCCGGGTGAAGCCCGATGAACGGCCTGCGGTCCTGTGTGGACGGCCGAACTCCCGCCTTCTGATCGATCACTTCAAAAGGTCGTTTAACCAGTGACCGTAGTTTGCTTTCGAGCTCCGATCTTTTGTTTGCCGTAGGAACTTCGTTCAATCCTTCCCACTCAAAGGTCGACCCGCAAAGAAAAAGCTCCTGCCCGATCGGTGTAAGCGTGATACCTTTATGAACGATCTTACCGGTTTGAAGGCCTTTGATCCTCACGGTCAGCAGTTCGCCTTTTACAGGCGAGAAGGGCAGCCATTTGAAGAGCGGATTATCTATGGCTTTCCACCCCTCACAGAAAATAATATTTTTCGCAGCAGCTCCTTTATAGTTTACCGCTTTGGAAAACTGCAGGAAGGAATGATCGAAAACCTCCTCCATGAGCATCTTGTTCGTCTGGAAAAATTTTCGGAAAGCCTCAATGAATTTCCTGGCCGAAAGATTGGTCGAATGACGTACATAACCGCTTCCTGTTCCGTGATTGAAACCATTTTCCCCGGGCAGCATGCTTGTCTCGGAAAGATATTCCGGCATCTTTTGACGCCTTTTTTCCCAGAATACCTTTTCAGAAACTTCAGTGAAGATCTTCAGGATCTCTTTCTCAGAAAAAAATTCTTCACCTAGGAAAGACTCTGCTTCGCGGTAAAATACCTTTGCAAAGGGAACAGCCTCATCAACTTTCCAGCCTTTTGTGAGCCGCCTGAACACTACCGGGTTTGAATTCCCTGCGGCAATGCGCGAGCAGCTGGAAAGCGCGGGCTGATCGATCACCACGATCTTTTTGCCGGCCCGCATCAGCATAAAGGCCAGCACGGTTCCTGCCAGTCCCTGCCCCACAATTATATGATCGATGCGTTCCATGTTCATTTGTAAAATTAATATCTTTCGCCACGGTTATGAAGAAAAAGGAAAAGCAGGTGATAGGCAGGAGGGAGTTTGTCGACTTTCCCGGGCTCGGACTTTTCGGTATCCCTGCCAAGATCGATACCGGTGCCTACACGTCTGTGCTGCACTGCCATGACATCAGGGTGACCAACAATATCCTCTACTTCAAACTCCTCGACCCTTCGCATCCTGAGTACAATAGTAAAGAGCATTCCTTCAAGACATTCTCGCAAAAAGAGATCAAGAACTCGTTTGGGGAGGTTGAAAAACGCTATACCATAACGACCGTAGTCAGGATCGGGGGCCGGAAGGTAAGGTCCCTGATCTCGCTTACCGACCGGGCCGGCATGCGCTACCCCGTATTAATAGGAAGGAAGCTGATCGGCAAGAAATTCATTGTAGATGTATCGGAAGTGAATATTTCGGGCGGACAGGTCGACCGATAGCCCTTTTTCCCTCAAATTGAGTAGTATCACTTATCGTGGCTTTTTGCCAGTTATGGGTTAAAACTGACCACTTACCAAATAAATCCGGCCACTTATAAAATTCTCATGGCCCCCCCTGCCGGTCTGCCGTAATATTGCTGTAGAAATGAATTTGAAAGTTCTTTTTCTTTTTGCCTCAGGTTTATATCCGGCTGACCGGTTTAAGGGGATGTTGCCGGTTAGCCGGATGACCTGAATCATTATCGACATAAAAACAATAAGTAAATATAAATGTTCATTAAAGTACAGGAGGATTAAACAATGAAAAAGCAGGAAATCAGAAAAGAACAGTATAATCATGATGGACTACAAACGGTTACTACCATCATTGGCGTTCTTACAGCAGTCTTCATTCTCTACAACATCTGGCAGGCGGTTTTTTAAATCAGGGTTGTAGATTCTTCAGGGCCGGCAGGATCGGTGTTTTGGTTATTCACCTACAAAACCTGCCGGCTTCCTTCCTTTTTTCCGATAATTTATCGGCAAAATTTTCCCATTGGTCTAATTATTGAAAATTACCTCTCTGCATTACGTTCAGGGGTATAAATGCTCCCGGAATCCATCCATCTTGTTTCAGCCTCTGTTAAGAACAAGGTTGTTTTCTATTTCAATTTTTCCACCGAAAAAAGGTGTGCGGGCGTTTGCGACCTGGAAGGGAAAATACTGATCAGGCTTACGGAAGTCAGTTCCGTACCGGTGGAGATCGATGTCAAAGAGCTTGCCAGGGGTCTCTACAAGCTCTGCGTTCTGGATGGAGATAAAATCTTCGAGACCAAGTTCAGAAAGAACTAATTCCTGAAACACAGGTTTGAAAATCTTCTTATCGCCCTGAAAGTTTCTTCAGGATTTTCAATGAATCCCATATGGCCGCTGTGCTCCAGGATTAGCTTGTAGGATCTTTCAGGGAGCTCAGCCTGTTTTAGGAGAACATCATAGGGCATTACGGCATCCTGCTTTCCGATGATGAAAAGCACGGGGAAGTTCGCTCCTCTGAGCACATGCTCCCGGTTGGGCCGGTTCTTCATACCGGCCAGCGCATTCACAATGCCTTCCTTTGCTGTTCTGCTGCAGAGCTCTTTCAGTTGTTTTATTTCTGTAGCATAAAGTTGCACATTTTCGGGAGCGAACAGCCTGTCGACAAGAGTATGCACGAACGCCAGCTTATCCTGTCTGACCGCTTCGATGGCGCGCTGCCGGTCCTTCTTCTTTTCTTCGGAGTCTTCCAGCGCGGAAGAGTGGAAAAGACAAAGTCCCGATACATGTGCAGGGAAGAGCTCAGCGAATGCCAGGGCAACATATCCTCCCATAGAATGGCCAACAACAACATATTTTCTCAGTTGCAGAAAATCCAGTACGGCCTTCACGCATTCGGCCATGAGGTCCATGCTGTGAACATACCCGATGCTTGGTGTTTCGCCATGACCGGGCAGGTCGATGCTGATCACCCGGAATCGTTTGGAGAGCTTCCCGCCCAGCTCGTTCCAGATCTCCAGTGATTCCGGGAAACCGTGGATCAGCACCAAAGCACGGCCTTTGCCTTTGTCGGTAAAGCGGACCTTAATGTTCCTGAAATCCGCGTAACGGATCATTTGCCCTGCATGAGCTGCTCGATCTCTTCGGCTTCGATGGGAATGGTCTTCATCAGGTCATCATTGCCTTTTTCAGTAATGAGGATATCGTTCTCCAGGCGGATACCCAGGCTCTCCTCGCGGATATAGATGCCAGGCTCGCAGGTGAACACCATGCCGGGCTCGAACTTCCGGTATTTTTCGCCCACATCGTGCACGTCCAGGCCGAGGTAATGCGAAGTGCCATGCATGAAATATTTCTTATAGGCAGGATTTTTCGGGTCCTGCTTTTTGATGTCGGACATTTTCAGCAGGCGGAGGTTCACCAGCTCTTCTTCCATCAGCTTGCCAACTGCCTCGTGATAATCCACAATATTGTTTCCTTTTTTCAGCATGCCGATCGCTCCCCGCATCACCCGTAGCACGGCATCGTATACGTTCCGCTGGCGCCTGGTGAATTTCCCGGAAACGGGAAGGCAGCGCGTGAGGTCCGAAGCGTAGTTGGCGTATTCGGCCGCTACATCCAGCAGGATCACATCACCCGCTTTGCACTGCTTGTTATTGTCGATGTAATGCAGCACGCAGGCATTGAAGCCCGATGCAACGATGGGTGTGTAGGCAAACCCCCTGGAGCGATTGCGGATGAACTCGTGGGCAAGCTCTGCCTCGATCTCGTATTCCCATACACCAGGTTTAACGAAGGGCAGCAGCCTGCGGAAACCTTTCGCGGTTATATTGCAGGCTTGTTGGATGAGGGCCACCTCTTCTTTTGATTTGATCGCACGGAGGTTGTGCAGGATGGGCGCAGAGCGGTGGTACTTGTGTGCTGGATATTGTTCGCGGCACCATTTGGCAAAGCGGGCATCGCGGGTTTCCACTTCGATCACCACGCGCATGTGCTCGTTGGTGTTCAGGTAAACGCTTTTACACTCGCACATCAGCTGATGAAAAATGGTCTTGAACTGCGAAAGCCAGTAAACGGTTTTGACACCCGAAACTTCCGCAGCACGGGCCTTGGTGAGCTTCTCGCCTTCCCAGATGGCGATGTGCTCGTTGGTCTCTTTCAGGAACAGGATCTCGCGGTTCTCCGGCAGCACCGCACCGGGGAAGAGCACGAGGATACTTTCTTCCTGGTCCACCCCCGAGAGCCAGAACAGGTCGGCATTCTGGATGAATGCCATGGTGCCGTCTGCGTTCGTAGGCATGATATCGTTGGCATTGAAGACCGCGAGCGCCCCGGGCTGCAACTGCTTTACGAACTTTTTCCGGTTGTCGGAGAAAAGCTTGCCGGGTATGGGAAGGTATTTCATAAGAAGATCGGTTGGTTACGTCCAAAAGTAATCAATTACCTGTCATAAAAATAAAAGACCGGGTGAGATCCTCACCCGGTCTTTAAATCGTTTCAGCAAAGATTATTTGAGGTGCTTTGCGAGGTGCTTGTTCATGTCGAACATGGACACCTGGCCTTTTCCTCCGAAGATAGCTTTCAGCTTGGCGTCAGAGTTGATCATGCGCTTGTTCTTCTTGTCCTGCAGGCCGTTCTTCTTGATGTATGCCCACATCTTCTTTACCACTTCGGTGCGGGGCATGGACTTGCTTCCAACAACTTCTGCGAGAGTCGAGCTCGGGGTGAGCGGCTTCATGAACGCAGCATTCGGTTTACGTTTTGCCATTGTGTTTTTTGTTTTTTTAGGTTAATGTTTATTGATTTACTGGCGCAAAGGTATAACAAAGAAATTTCCCCTCTGATACCAGAGGGGAAATTGTTAATAACTTTTTCAGAGGGGGTTCAGAGGGGAAATTCCGAAAAAATGCCTTTTTATGCCTTTGGAACCATTCCGAATGATAAATTTGCAGGGCAAAATCCCAATGACCAGCCTATGACCCTCTCTCAGTTTCTGACCTCTTCCCTCGGGAAAAAGACGGTGATGGCAGCCACCGGGCTCTTCCTTATATTGTTCCTTTGCGAACATTTGTACGGGAACCTTCTGCTGTTCGCATCCGATGGAGGAGCGGCCTTCAATGAATATTCCCATTCCATGACGCACAACCTGCTCATCCGCATCGTGGAAGTGCTGCTGTTTGCAGCCATCGTCATCCACGTGGTGCAGGCCATCTACCTTACCAAGCAGAACTCCGATGCGCGCCCGGTGAAATATGCTGTGAACAAGGTGAATGAGACTTCTTCCTGGTTCTCCCGCAACATGGGCATCACCGGCTCCGTGATCTTCTTCTTCCTGGTGGTGCACCTGCGCACGTTCTTCTTTCCTTACCGCGTAACGGGAGGAGTAGAGAACCTGGCAATGAGCGTAAAGGAAGCATTCTCCAGCGGATGGTACGCGTCCTTTTATATTGTGTCCATGACCGTTCTTGCATTCCACCTCAGCCACGGGTTCCAGTCCTCGTTCCATTCGCTGGGATTAAGCAATAAAAAATATGCACCTCTTCTGAGGATCTCCGGGTACGTGTTCGCATGGGTGATCGTGTGGCTGGGCTTCGTTTCGTTCCCGGTGCTGTTTTACTTCGGCATAGCCGGACAATCGTATTGATTATGGCAAAACTAAATTCCAAGGTCCCGGACGGACCGCTCGAGCAGAAGTGGACGAAATACCGTTCCACCGTTCCGCTGGTGAACCCTGCCAACAAAAGAAGCATCGAGATCATCGTGGTGGGCTCGGGCCTGGCCGGCTCCTCTGCAGCAGCATCGTTGGCTGAGCTTGGCTACAAGGTGAAATGCTTTTGCTTCCAGGACTCCCCGCGCAGGGCGCACTCCATCGCGGCCCAGGGCGGCATCAATGCGGCCAAGAACTACCAGAACGATGGCGACAGCATTTACCGCCTGTTCTACGATACGATCAAAGGAGGGGATTACCGCGCGCGCGAAGGCAATGTGTACCGTCTTGCCGAAGTTTCGGCCAACATCATCGACCAGTGCGTGGCCCAGGGCGTGCCGTTCGCGCGCGAGTACGGGGGATACCTGAGCAACCGTTCGTTCGGTGGAACGCAGGTGCAGCGCACGTTCTACGCTGCGGGACAAACGGGTCAGCAGCTGCTGCTCGGGGCGTACTCCGCACTTGAAAGACAGGTGGGCCTGGGAACAGTAAAAATGTATTCGCGCCATGAAATGCTGGAGCTGGTGGTGATCGATGGGAAAGCGCGCGGCATCATCGCGCGCGACCTGGTCACCGGTAAGTTGGAACGACATTTCGGTCACGCGGTGCTGCTTTGCACGGGCGGGTATGGGAACGTATTCTTTCTTTCGACCAACGCGATGGGCTGCAACGTAACAGCCAACTGGAAGGCGCACAGGAAAGGCGCTTTTTTCGGTAACCCGTGCTACACGCAGATCCATCCGACCTGCATCCCTGTTTCGGGCGATCACCAGAGCAAGCTCACGCTCATGAGCGAATCATTGCGCAACGATGGACGCATCTGGGTGCCGAAAACAAAAGGTGATATGCGCAGGCCCAATGAAATACCCGAGGACGAACGCGATTATTATCTCGAGCGGAGATATCCCGCGTTCGGCAACCTCGTTCCGCGCGATGTGGCCTCGCGGGCTGCAAAAGAGCGGTGTGACGAAGGATATGGGGTTGGCGCATCCAAAATGGCCGTGTACCTCGATTTCGCTGCGGCCATCGAGCGTTACGGAAAGGTGCAGGCCAACAAGCTGAACGTGCACAATGCCGATGCTGCTGCCATCAACAAACTGGGCAAAGAAGTTGTTGCCGAGAAGTACGGCAACCTGTTCGAGATGTATGAAAAGATAACCGGTGAGAACCCGTATGAAGTGCCGATGCGGATCTACCCCGCAGTGCATTACACGATGGGCGGCCTGTGGGTGGATTACGAGCTCATGACCACTGTGCCCGGCCTCTATGCTCTGGGTGAAGCCAACTTCTCCGATCACGGGGCCAACCGCCTGGGCGCTTCTGCGCTCATGCAAGGGCTGGCGGACGGATATTTTGTGATACCCTACACGATCGGGTCCTACCTCTCTTCGGAGATACGCACCAAGCCGATCTCCACTGACCATGAGGCTTTTGTTGAAGCGGAGAAGAAAGCGCAGGAACAGATCGATACGCTCATGAACATCCGCGGCACGAAATCGGTGGACCATTTCCACAAGCGGCTCGGCAGGATCATGTGGGACAAATGCGGCATGGGCCGTAATGCCAAAGGCCTGCAGGAAGCCATTGCAGAGATAAAAGCTTTACGCGAAGAGTTCTGGAAAGATGTGCGCATCCCGGGCGATGCCAGCGAGCTGAACCCCGAGCTGGAAAAGGCCGGGCGCGTGGCCGACTTCCTCGAGCTCGGAGAACTTATGTGTAAAGATGCGCTTCATCGTAACGAAAGTTGTGGCGGGCACTTCCGTGAAGAATACCAGACAGAGGATGGCGAAGCCAGGCGCGATGATGCGAATTTCACGTATGCTGCCGCATGGGAGTTCAAGAATGTTGGTGAATGGGAACTGAACAAGGAGGAGCTGAACTTTGAAGTGGTTCACCCGACACAAAGAAGCTACAAGTAAAAATATTCGATATGAACCTTACATTAAAAGTCTGGAGACAGAAGAACACCAGCGACAAAGGCGGGTTCGTTACGTACAGCGTGGAAGGCATCTCCGAGGACATGTCGTTCCTGGAAATGTTCGATGTGCTGAACGAGCGCCTGGTGGCAAAGGGCGAGGAGCCGGTAGCTTTCGACCACGACTGCCGCGAGGGCATTTGCGGCATGTGCTCCATGTTCATAAACGGTCGCGCGCACGGCCCCAACAAGGGCACTACCACCTGCCAGCTGCACATGCGTTTCTTCAGGGATGGTGATACCATTACCGTGGAGCCGTGGCGGGCAAAAGGTTTTCCTGTCATCAAGGACCTGGTCGTAGACCGCACAGCCTTCGACCGGATCATTGCTTCCGGTGGCTTCGTTTCGGTAAGCACCGGCAATCCCAAGGATGCGAACAATATTCCCATACCCAAGCCCGATGCCGATGATGCGTTTGCAGCTGCAGCCTGCATTGGCTGCGGGGCCTGCGTGGCATCGTGCAAGAACTCGTCCGCCATGCTGTTTGTTTCGGCCAAGATATCCCAGCTTGCACTTCTCCCGCAAGGGCAGGTGGAGCGCAGGCAGCGGGCGCTGAACATGGTAGCTAAAATGGATGAGGAAGGGTTCGGCAACTGCACGCTCACCGGTTCGTGCGAGGTGGCCTGCCCGAAAGAGATCTCGATCCTGAACATTGCGCGCATGAACCGCGAGTTCATGCTGGCGAACCTGTTGGAGTAAAATTTATTTTAAAGCCGGCCCTGGTCATCCATACCGGGATTTTTTATACCTGCCTGCCGGCAGGCAGGTTTGAACGTGTCAAAACAGAAACGAAAAGAAAAGACAACCGGCAAGGCTGCCCGGTCCCAGGGCCAAAAGAACCTTTCCGGGAAGAGGACGACCTTCATTCTTATTTCGATCGCGGTGACGTTTGCGGCTTTTATTCCATCGCTGCAGAATGGATTTGTGAACCTCGATGACCCGCAATACGTGACCGCCAATCCGGTCATCCAGAAAATGAGCTCCGAAAACATCAGGGCTGTTTTCCAGCACCAGTTCGTAGGCAACTACCAGCCGCTGAGCATGCTCAGCTACATGGTCGACTACCAGCTGTTCAATCTCAGGCCGTTCGGCTATCATTTCGTGAATCTCCTGCTGCATTTGCTTTCCACCTTCCTTGTTTTCCTGGTCATTGAAAAATTATCCGGTAAAATCCTTGTAGCGTTCGGGACCTCCGTGCTGTTCGGCATTCACCCGCTCCACGTGGAATCGGTGGCCTGGATCGCTGAACGCAAGGATGTGCTGTACGGGGCGTTCTTTCTTTCTTCGCTTTATTTTTACGTTCTTCACACAAAGCTGCAGCAAAGCTTCAGCCGTTATTTCCTGCTCTCGCTGCTGCTGTTCATTTGCGCTGTGCTCTCTAAAGCCCAGGCCGTGGTGCTGCCCGTTGCTTTGTTGCTGGTCGACTACCTGGCCGGAAGGAAGTACAGCTTCAGGCTTTTTTCGGAGAAGATCCTCTTCTTTGTGCTTGCCGTGGTTTTTGGATGGCTGGCGTATCAGAAGCAGAAGGAGGCAGGGGCCACGCAGGATTACTCTTATTTTTCGGCCGCGGCCCGCATCCTTTTTCCCTGCTACGCGCTTGTCAACTATTTCCGGCTGATCATTTTTCCGTTCAACCTGTCGTGCTTTTACCCGTATCCCGAGACCGATGCGCAGATCAATACGGGGTGGGTGTATGCCGCACCCGTCTTTCTCCTCGCGATCACGTTAGTAGCTTGGAAATATTTGCGTCAAAGCAGGGAGTTCCTGTTCGGGATATTCTTCTTCCTGGCCACCATTTTACTGGTATTGCAGGTCATCCCGCTCGGAGATGCATTGTATGCCGACCGGTACACCTACATTCCTTCCATCGGCTTATTCTTTGCAGCATCCTGGTTCTTTGAAAAATTTTACAGCGAAAGAAGGAACATAAAAAGTAGTTTGCAGATCGGGGGAGCGGTCGCGCTGGCCGCACTTGCCATCACAACACTTATTCGCTGCGGTGTATGGAAGGACAGCATTACGCTTTACTCGGACGCGATCGATAAATACCCCGATGTGCCGATCCTGCACAACAACAGGGGAGCGGAGCTGTATGGCGCGAAGCGCTATGAGGAAGCATTAAAGGATTTTGAACGCACCGTTGAGCTGAAGCCCCGCTACCCGAACGGGCTCACCAACCTGGCGGTCGCCCTGGAACATTTTAATCGCAACGAAGAGGCCCTGCAGAAATGGAACCAAGCAGGCAGCTATTTCCCGAAGGAGCTGAAGGTCTTTACAGGCCGGGCCAACCTGCTTTCTTCAATGGGGCGCTATGCCGAAGCCGCGAATGATTTCTCAAAGGCAATCGCTTTAAAGCCCAATGATCCTAACCTTTGCTTTTCGCGCGCGCAGGCCTATGGCTTCATAAAAAAATTCAAAGAGGCCATTGATGACCTGAACATTTACATTCCTTCTGATCCATCCAACCCGGACGGCTACAACATACGTGGAGCGATGTACGCGCAAAGCGGCAACCCTGACCTGGCCATAGCCGACTTTTCGAAAGCCATTGCGCTCAGGCCTGATTTCGCGAACGCCTACAACAACCGTTCGTATGCCTATGAAGCGAAGAAAGATTACGCAGCTGCGTTAAGCGATGTGCTTAAGGCGAAGGAAATGCATTTTGCGGTGGATGAAAACCGGATCGCCCAACTATCCGGAAAGCATTAGTGGTGGTGCCCGCCCGGGCCGTGCACGTGGCCGTGCGACAGCTCTTCGGCCGATGCCGAACGCACGTCCAGCACCTGGCCCGTGAAATGCAGGTCGAAACCGGCCAGCTCGTGGTTGAAATCCATCTTTACTGCTGAAGCGGTCACTTCCAGGATCCTTCCGTGCAGGTGGTTGCCCTGGTTGTCGCTCATGGGAAGCACGTTGCCGACCTTCAGCTCGTGCAGGTCGACCGTACCATCGGGGCGCTTGAACGAATCGATTGGAATACTGATCACGTACTTTTCATTGCGAACGCCATATCCTTTGGCGGCATCTATACGGAAATCAAAATTATCACCCTTCTTTTTCCCTTTCAGGTTCTTTTCAAAATCTTCGAGCAGGTGCCCTACACCGAAAAGGAATACAAAAGGCTTTTCTTTGGAGGTCTTCTCAATAAACTTTTCCTGCGGCTCTTTTTCGCTTTTGGCGGAAAGCGAGTACATCACCGACACCACTGTTTTGCTGCCTATTTCCATTTCATTTTTTGTTTGGATAAAGTTAGGCTTTATTTCCCACGCAAAGCATTAAATTTGCCTTTCCAGATATGCCGAACTATCCCAACCCGATCGCTTCCAAGCTCCCGCGCGTAGGCACCACCATCTTCACCGTCATTTCGCGGCTTGCGAATGAGCACGGGGCCATCAACCTCGGCCAGGGTTTTCCGGACTTCATGTGTTCCAAAGAGCTCATCTCCCTTGTCAATAAGAACATGCTGAAGGGAAATAACCAGTATCCACCAATGGCCGGTGTGATCCCCTTACGCGAAGCCATTGCAGAAAAAACCTGGGAACTTTACGGTGCGGAATACGACCCCGACCAGGAGATCACGGTAACGGCCGGTGCCACCCAGGCCATCTTCACGGCCGTAACGGCCATGATACGCGAAGGAGATGAAGTGATCGTCTTCGAGCCGGCTTACGACTGTTATGAGCCGGCCATCGAGCTCTGCGGGGGAAAGACGATTTACCTGCAATTAAAAGCTCCGCAATACGGCATCGACTGGGCCGAAGTGCAGAAGGTGATCACGCAGCGTACGAAGATGATCATCATCAATACACCTCACAATCCTACGGGAGCTATGCTGAGCGAAGCCGATATGATAGAGCTCGAGAAGCTGGTGCGCAATACGGACATCACGATCATCAGCGATGAGGTTTATGAGCATATTGTGTTTGATGCGAACATTCACCAGAGCGTGACGCGATTCCCGAATCTGGCCGAGCGGAGCTTCGTCATCTCTTCGTTCGGGAAGACCTACCACACCACCGGGTGGAAGATCGGGTATTGCCTTGCACCGAAAAATTTAACGGCAGAGTTCCGGAAGGTCCACCAGTTCAACGTATTTGCCGTGAACACGCCCATCCAGCTTGCGCTGGCGGAATTCCTGAAGAAGAAAAAGCACTACAAAGATCTTGGAAAATTTTACCAGAAGAAGCGCGATTATTTCCTGAGGCTTATCCGTAAGTCGAAATTCAGGTTCGAGCCGGCACCGGGCACCTATTTCCAGCTCTTGTGGTACGACAGGATCACCGATGAGAAAGACACCGACTATGCCGTGCGCTTGATAAAGGAATCGGGCGTGGCATCCGTTCCCGTGTCGGTATTTTCCCACAATGGCAGTTCTGATAAAGTGCTCCGGTTCTGTTTCGCAAAAAAAGAAGATACCCTGCAAAAAGCTGCAAAAATCCTATGCGCGATCTGAAAGTAACGCTTATACAAACAATTCTTCATTGGGAGGACCCGGAGAAGAACAGGGAGATGCTTTCGCAAAAGATCGCTTCCATTCATGAAGCGACCGACCTGGTCGTGCTCCCGGAAATGTTCACCACGGGTTTCACCATGAACAACAAGCCGGTTGCAGAAAGCATGAAAGGGAAGACGGTGGAGTGGATGAGGCGGATGGCGAAGGAGAAGAACTGCGTGATCACCGGGAGCGTTATCATCGAAGAGAAGAAAAAGTACTACAACCGCCTGGTCTGGATGCGGCCGAATGGGAAATACGAGATCTACGACAAGCGGCATTTGTTCCGCTATGCAGGCGAGGAAAAATACTATGCGCCCGGTAAGAAGAAGCTTATCGTGGAGGTGAACGGCTGGAGGATATGCCCGATGGTGTGCTACGACCTGCGTTTCCCTGCTTGGATGCGCAACAGGATAAAGAAGCAGGGGTCAAAGGTCGGCTTCGGATACGATGTGCTTGTTGTTGTGGCCAACTGGCCCGAGCGCAGGAACTATCCGCGCGAAGCGCTGTTGCTTGCCCGGGCCATTGAGAACCAGGGTTACGTAATCGGAGTGAACAGGGTAGGGGATGACGGCAACGGCATTCACCATTCGGGCGATTCGGTGGTGATCGATCCAAAGGGAGAGATCGTATCCAAAGCCAGGCCCGATGAGGAAGCGATACTTACGGTTTCTCTTTCCCGCGCGGTATTGGAGGAATGGAGAAAAAAATTCCCGGCCTGGATGGATGCAGATCGATTCAAGATCATTCCGTGACCAGGTAGATCTCCCCGTTCGCAGTGCAGCTTTGGCGAGGACACCAGCGGGGAGATTTATGTGCTTACACAGCGGAGCACGGGCACGTTCGAGAAAAGCAAAAGGGAAAAGAAGCATGTCAAACCCCGGTTACGAATTACGAACAAGCAACGAATATTACGAATACATACCTTCGTAATATTCGCAACAAGATCCGTTAATTCGTAACCCGGATAGACCTTCATTTTTGTTTGATGTTGTCTATCTTCCATTCGATCTCGAGGTCCCAGTTGGAGCGGATGGTGATATCCCCGGGGTAATAGATCACTTTCTCCGGCTGAATGTGCTTGTTGTAATTCCCGGCCGACCACTTTCCATCTCCGTTGGAGTCATAAATAAGTTTCAGTTTGTATTTCCCGGGGTGCAGGTAGCTGTAATCAAAGGCCAGTGATCTGGAAATAGGATCTTCGCGAACTACATTTTCCTTTTCATCGAGGAGCTGGAGCAACCCGGTTGATGCAGAAGATCGTAAGATAGTTTTAAGCGAGCCATAATACTTCTCTTCATGTGTTTTGAATTCGGCTTTAACAGTATCATTTGTCAGGCCGAAAATATCGGTGAAGGTTTTTGGCGGTATCAGAAGCCGGTATGAGCTGTCGCTCTTCCAGGAGCAGTTAGCCGCCCAAATTTTCCAGAACACGGGTGCAGGCGAGGTTATGGTCGTATCGGTGCAATTGGGTTCTTTTCCCGACAGGGTTGTTAACCTGATTTCGGACGTGCGGCTGGTGCTGATTACAACCGGGTGATTAAATGAGGCACGGAGGTCCTTGTTCAGATCGAGCGGCATGTCCTTACCTGCATTTACGGCAATCTTCAAACCCAACTTTTCACCTCTGCCCGTTTTCTTCATCATCTCTTTGGTGATCAGTCGTACCACAACTGTCGTATCCAATACGGATGCGTTCAATTTTAATTTCAATGAATCGCCTTCCACCCCATCGAACCAATACATGACCGTATCTTTTTTAGAAGAGTATTCTGCCAGCTCCACCTTTGGCTTTGTATTCAGCGGCCTGATCTCAAGCCCGGGGGCCGGCTTTTTGAATACAAGACCGATCTGGCCGTAACCTGCGGCAAAAGCTTTTTTGAGACGCTGCTTCTTCGGCTCTTCTTTGAAAAGAAAAAAATTCAAGGAAATATTTTTTTTCAGGTCGATCACCGAATCCGCGAAGGCGATGCTTTCCTCCTCCGAATCGTACTTGTAATTGCTGTTGGCGTCCTTCAGCGCAAAGGCCCTGTATTTTCCCGCCCGCACATTATTTATTTTGTACGTTCCGTCCGGTGCGGTCTTCGAAAAATAATCGGGGATCTTTTTATACGGTGCGGAATCCGAAAGGTCGGAGTACAGCATGACGAGCACACCCTTTTCATTTTTCAGGTCAAAGGCATTTCTCACCTGCCCGCTCAACGAAAGGGAATCGATGAAATTCCCCGTAGAAAGAACATACTGGAAGTTTTCCTTCACATTCCCTTCGGTATAGTCGGTGATGGAATTTCCGAAATTGATCGTGTAGGTGGTATTTTCTTTCAGTGGTTCTTTGAACTCCAGCACCAGCGTGCGGTTGTTCTTCAGCTTCACGTCCGGCATCTTTTCTACGGGCGGAGAAATGATAAGCTGGCCCTGGATGTCTTTCAGCACAACGAACTCGTTAAAGAAAATAGCGATGGATCCCGATTTGAAATTCCGCGCGGCAGAATCGGGGATGTACTTTACCACTTTGGGAGGAGTGATATCCTTCGGGCCGCCTGTTGGGTTGACGATCTGCGCGCAGGAGACAGCGAGCAAGCAGCAGGCGGTAAGCAGTAAGCAGTAAAAGAAAGTGGTCCGTTTCATTATAGTCCTTCGATTAGCTGCACCACCTGCCGGAGATATTTTTCGTCCTTCTTATCAAAATCATTGAGCTGGTCTGAATCCACATCCAGCACAGCAAATACTTCTCCGTTCTTAAAACAGGGAAGCACGATCTCTGACCTTGATTCGGAGCTGCAGGCGATGTGGCCGGGGAATTTTTCCACGTCAGGTACCAGCATCGTTTCCTTTTTATCCCATGCTGTTCCGCAAACACCTTTTCCTTTTCGTATGCGCGTGCAGGCCACCGGTCCCTGGAACGGGCCGAGCACGAGTTCATTGTCTTTTACAAAATAGATCCCCACCCAGAAGAAACCCATCCCGAACTTTAACCCGCTCATGATGTTGGAAAGGTTGGCGATCGGATCCTTTTCTCCTTCCACCAGCGCTTGCAGCTGGGGCACCAGCGAACGGTAGCGTTCCTCTTTTGATGTACCGGTTACAAGAAATGATTCTGCCATGAAGCTTAAAATGCAAAGATGGGAATAAACACCTTACCTCGTGGCATAAGCGATGGTGGCGATGCTCACGCGCGTACCCGGGATTTCCAGGAGGCGTTGTGCGCAGCCCTCGAGCGTGGCGCCTGTAGTGACCACATCGTCCACCAGCAGCACGTGCTTGCCGGCCAGCGCATCCGGATCATTCATCCTGAATACCAACCCTACATTCTCCCAGCGTTCGTACCGGCTCTTGCGCGTTTGCGTGCCCGTGGCCGTGGCGCGCACCAGGTTGTTCAGGACCACTTTCGCCCCGAGCGGCACCGACAAACCCCGGGCAAAAAAATCGGTCTGGTTGTAACCCCGCACCGCCAGCTTTTTCGGATGCAGCGGCACCGGCAGGATGGCCTCTATGCCTTTGAACGATTCCGCTTCTTTCAGCTCCGCCCCGAAAAATTTACCGATGGTGATGCCCACTTCCTTCTGCCCGCGGTACTTGTACCGGTGGATGAGCTGCTGCACCTTGCTCCCCTTTTCGTAGCGGTAGTAGGACGATGCCGCGTGGATGTTTGCACGTCCCCAGAAAAGCCGCGCCACCGGGTTATCGGCCTGCCGGTGGAAATTGGTCCTCGGCAATTGGTAGGCGCACCGGGTACAGATGGAATTTTCATTCCGGTACAGGGCTTTGCCGCAGGCCGCGCACACGTGCGGGTAGATGAGCGAAAAGAAGTCGTTGAACAGGCCCACCGGGTAAAGGAATAAAAAATTGTAATTTTGCAGAGCCAAGATACAAAATCCCAATTAAAGACCCGTTGATGGACACCCCGCAGAAAGATCAAAAAGAAAAAAAGAAAAGAGGACATGCCCTCTACCTCATCATTATCGGCATCCTGAGCGTGCTGTGCACAGTGCTGGCCTGGCAATACTGGGAACAGCGCAACCGAACCAGCGAGGTGATCGTGATCCGTGACCAGGTGCAGGCGGAGCGGAACCAGGTGCAGGAAGACCTGGTGAAGCTGAAGGAGCAGTTCTCCACCCTGCAGACCGACAACAAGCAGATGAAGCAGGAGCTCGAAGAGAAAAAGGCGCAGATCGATGACCTGATCGCGCAGGCAGAAAAACATAAGAACGATGCGTATATCATCAACCGGCTCAAGAAGGAAACGGAAACGCTTCGCACCATCATGAAGCATTTCGTTCACCAGATCGATTCCCTCAACAAGCTGAACGATGTGCTGGTGGTGGAAAAGGAGAAGGTGAAGACCGAGCTTAAGGATGAGAAGGGCAAGACGGAAACACTTACGAAGGAAAAAGAACAGCTCCAGAATACGGTCGCACTGGGACAGCTGCTGAAAGCGAACAGTGTGACTGCAAAGGCCGTGTTCTACCGTTCGGGCGGGAAGAAGGAGGTGGAAACGGAGAAATCAGGCAAGGCGCAGAAGATACGGGTGGGGTTCACACTGGGTGAGAACCGCATTGCGAAGAGCGGCAACAAGGATATCTACATCCGCGTGATCACGCCTGACGGAAAGGAGCTGGCGCAGAAAATGGATGACGACCACCAGTTCAGGTTCAACGGATCAAAAGGGTTCTGGGCCGGCAAGAAAACGATCGACTACCGCAATGAAGATACGCAGGTGTTCGTGTATTGCGACAAGGTAGGCGACAAGTTCGCACCGGGCAAATACATCATCGAGGTGAATGCCGATGAGGCCACCATCGGCCAGGCGACCTTAACGCTGAAGTAAACAAAGAAAAGATCAATAAAAAAAGCCTCATGTCATCCATGAGGCTTTCTTTTTTTGGGATAAGCGGTTATCTTGCGACAAAAATTTTCTTCTGCGTAAGCACGCTGCCGTTCTTGTCGCGTATCACGGCCGAATACATTCCTTCCGCCATGCCTTCGGTGGAGAACGCCACGTAGTTGTTCTCGAACTTATACACGGAGATCCTGTTCCCGAGCAGGTCGTAGATATCGGCCGAGTAAGCATCTCTCAATGCGCTGCCGATCTTGACGAAAGAAGAAGCAGGGTTTGGGGTCACACTGATGAGGTTCGCATTCCCGTTGATCTCATTGATGCCCGTGGTCTGCAGGCTCACATCATCCACCCACAGCTGGCTCCCCAGCGAGGGCTTTGCAAGCCGCGTGCTGGAGAACATCACAAAGGCCGAATCGGGTGTCAATGACATGTTCGCAGGAATGTAATACAGATTTATCATCTTGTACGTGTACGTGGAAACGGTCCCGGCCATGGAAAGCCACCCGATCGCAATGGTATCAGGGGCATTGTTTATCGAATTCCACTTTTTCAGCACGACCCATACATTGGCCGAATCGTTTGCAACGGGTGTCATCTTGTAATAGAACTGCAGCCAGTTCGGCTTCAGCGTGGAGGGATAACCGTATTTTACTCCGTTCAAACCGATGGTCCCCGTAAATATCACACCGATCGTATCGGGAATAACACCGGGATCCGGGTTGTTGGTAAGCTTTACCGAAGTGATCTGGCACGCAAAGTTCCCCGAGTTGGGCGGAGTGGACTTAACAACGGATACCGGGTTGCTCAGGATCACAATATCATTCTCGCTGGCCCAGCTGTCCGGTGTGTCGTAGCTGCCGTGGTTGGTCCAGGCCTCGAATCCCCCGTTGGGGACGTTCTGTGAAAGGGAAACGGATGTGAAAGCAAGTACTGCAATGGATGCGGTAAGCAGATCTTTTCTCATGGTTTGAATGGTTGGTTAATGGGCAAAATTGCAACAGGATCCGTTCGCGTAAAAACGAAAATTCAGATCGTCTTACGCGCTCAAAAAGAACAGGAAATCAAAGGTAGGGAATTATTATGAGAACACCTGCAGGTCGTAGAGCTTTTTGTAGGTTCCGTTCTTTGAGAGCAGCTCCGCGTGGGTGCCCCGCTCGATGATCTCACCTTTTTGCAATACGATGATCTCATCGGCATGCAGGATGGTGGAAAGGCGGTGGGCGATCACGATGGTGGTCCTGTTCTGCATCAGGCGGTTCAGGGCATCCTGCACCAGCTTCTCGCTTTCGGTGTCGAGGGCCGAGGTGGCCTCATCGAGGATGAGGATGGGCGGGTTCTTGAGGATAGCCCTTGCAATGCTCAGGCGCTGGCGCTGGCCGCCCGAGAGCTTGCTGCCCCGGTCGCCAATGTTGGTGTGATACTTTTGCGGCATTTCGGAGATGAAGTCGTGCGCGTTGGCGATACGGGCCGCTTCGATCACATCTTCTTCCCGCACCTGTACCATCCCGAATGCAATGTTGTTCAGCACCGTGTCGTTGAACAGGATGGATTCCTGCGTTACCACGCCCATGAGGTTGCGGAGCGAAGACACTTTTATCTCTTTGATCGGTGTGCCATCGATCAGCACCTCGCCCGCGGAAATGTCGTGAAAGCGCGGGAGGATATCGGCCAGAGTGGTTTTTCCCGACCCGCTCTGGCCCACCAGCGCAATGGTCCTGCCCTTCGGGATCCTGAGATTTATATTTTTCAGTACATAGCCCTGGTCTCCTTTCGTGTAGGCGAACGAAACATCTTTGTATTCGATCTCGCGGTTGAACACCGTAATGATCTTCGGGTCCGCGGCATCTTTTACCGTGATCTCGGCATCCAGTATCTTTTCGATCCTTTCCGCGGAAGCGATGCCTTTCTGGATCACGTAGTAGGCCGTGGTCAGGGCCTTGATGGGTGTGATGAGCTGCGAGAAGATGGCGATGTACAGGATGAACACCGATGCGGAAAGCTTTGCATCCAGCACCAGCGAGCCTCCATAAAAGATCAGCACCACCAGCACCGCCACGCCTAGGAACTCGCTGAGCGGTCCCGAGAGATCGGTCTTGCGGTACATGCGGATCATCAGCTTCGTATACGACTCGTTCTCGTCCCTGAACTTTTTATTCATCGGCTTTTCAGCATTGAACGCTTTGATGACCCGTAGTCCCGATAATGTTTCTTCGAGGATCGAAAAGAGGGTGCCCAGCCTGACCTTTCCTTTGGCGGATGTCTTGCGCAGGCTCGATGCGATGCGGCCGATGATGAGCGCGGGCAGCGGGATCAGGATGAACATGAAAAGCGTCAGCTTCGGGCTGATGTAGATCATCGAGCCGAAGAGGATGATGATGTTGATGGGATCCCGGAAGAGCATCTCCAGCGAGTTCATGATGCTCCATTCGATCTCCTGCACATCGGTGGTCATGCGCGACATCAGGTCGCCTTTGCGCTCACCGGTGTAATAGGAAAGCGGCAGCTGCAGCGATTTATCATAAAGTTCGTTCCGCAGGTCCTTTACCACCCCGTTGCGTATGTTGGCCAGGAAATACATGGCCAGGTAACGGAAAAAATTCTTCAGCAGGATGAAGCCTACGACCAGGATGCAGATGAAAAGGAGCGCCTGGGGCTTGCCGTTCTCCGCAATTATCTTTGTCAGGTAGTAGTTGAAGTTATCGATCGCGGAATCGAACGAAAGTTTTGCAGCCGGAGCGCCTTTCGCCAGCCGTTCGGCATACTCGGCATCGTTGTTCAGGAACAGCAGGTTCAGGAAAGGGGCCACCATGGTGAGGGAGAACAGTCCGAACAGGACGGAAAGCGTATTGCAGATGATGTTGAGCGTGGCGTAGCGCCAGTACCCTTTCACGTAGCGAAGGATGCGGAAAAATTTCTTCACGGGGCAAAGATAGGAGTTTGCCCTAACGGGAATGCCCGGTATAAATTGCGTACCTTTGGCACGTGTCGACCACCCGGCAAAATAAGATCGCACGCCTCATCCAGAAAGAGCTCGCGGGTATCTTCCAGCAAAGAGGGCGCGCCCTGTTCGGGGAAGGCATGATCACCGTAACCGAAGTGCGCATCAGCCCCGACCTGAGCGTGGCAAAAGTGTACGTGAGCCTGTTCCTTGCGAAGGACAAGGCGGAGATGATGAAAAAAATAAAAAGCGCAGCGCATCTTCTCCGGGGCGACCTGGGCTCCCGCATCCGCAACCAGGTGCGCATCATCCCCGAGCTGGTATTCTACCTGGACGAGTCGCTCGATCACGCCCAGCGCATCGAAGAGCTCCTGAAAAAGTAATTCTTTCCTTTTCGTACTTTCGTAACCTTTCGCTATTCGTAGCTTATGCAGTACGACCCGATCAAGCGCTCGCTGGGAAATGTGTTCAACCGATCACCATTCCTGCGAAAAACATTTTATGGCCTCCTGGACCTGCTGCTGCTGCGCGCGTGGCATGTACATAAAGAATTAAGATCATGGATGAAAGGCAAAGGCAGCGATGTAACGATACTTGATGCCGGTGCGGGCTTCGGGCAGTATACGTACTGGCTTTCCCGGAAAAATTCCGGGTGGAAAATTCTCGCGGTGGATGTGAAGGAAGAGCAGGTGGATGACTGCAACCGGTTCTTTTCTGCGATCGGCAAGAAGAACGTGCGGTTCGAAGTGGCCGATCTCACAAAATTTGTAAAGCCTGATGCCTATGACCTCGCACTTACCGTGGATGTGATGGAGCATATCCTTGAAGATGTGCTGGTGTTCAAGAACATTCATGCTTCATTGAAAAATGGCGGCATGCTGCTGATCTCCACGCCCAGCGACCAGGGCGGCAGCGATGTGCATGGCGAAGGAGAAGCCTCGTTCATCGAGGAACATGTTCGTGACGGGTACAACATAAAGGAGATCGAAGACAAATTGCGCTCAGCGGGATTTTCAAGGGTTGAAGCGGGCTATTCATACGGGACTCCGGGAAAGATCTCCTGGCGCCTTTCCATGAAATACCCCATTCTTATGCTGGGAGCTTCGAAGGTTTTCTTCGTCATCCTGCCTTTTTATTATATCGTCACCTATCCGTTCGCATACATCCTGAACTGGTTCGATGTGAGCGGAGAACATAAAACCGGCACCGGGCTGATCGTGAAGGCCTGGAAATAGCCGGCTGCCAATTACGAATTTGCGATTTAAGTTTTTAAATTTATGTATTCGTAACATTCGTAATTAATTCGTTAATTAGTAACCCATAAATGAATTTACCCTTCTTCATCGCCAAACGCTACCTTGTCTCCAAGAAATCGCACAACGCGATCAATATCATTTCAGGCATTTCCATTGCCGGAATCTGCATCGGCACCATGGCGCTCATCATCGTGCTGTCGGCCTTCAACGGCATTTCTTCACTGGTCACCTCGCTGTACAATTCGTTCGATCCCGATATCAAGATCACCGTCAAAGAAGGAAAAACATTTGTCCCTGCCCCGGGAATTACCGGCAGGATAAAAAAACTGGCTGGAGTAGCGTACTATTCTGAATCGTTAGAGGAGAATGCGCTGCTTAAGTATGATCAGAAGCAAACCATATGCACGATCAAAGGCGTGGAAGAATCCTTTCGGGACATGACCGGGCTGGAAAAAAAAATAATTGATGGTGTTTTCCTGCTGAAGAAGGACAGCGGCACGTACGCAGTGGTAGGAGCGGGGCTGGCGGCCAAGCTGAACATGGTGGTGAAGCCGTTCTACGAGATATCCCAGCCGCTCGAGGTGTTCGTACCCAGGCGCGGCATCAGGGCAGTGGCCAATCCCGAAGATGCATTCAACTCCCGCACCACGGTGGCCAGCGGAGTTTTTTCACTGAACGATGATTTTGATTACAAGTATGTGCTGCTGCCGCTGGATTACGTGCGCGACATTCTTCAATATAAAAATGAAGTTTCGGCCATTGAGATCGGCCTGAAGCCCGGGGCCGATGCAGGAAAAGTGAAAGAAGAGATCACCGGCCTGCTGGGGAACGCGTACTTGGTAAAAACGCGCTACGAGCAGAACGAAGTGCTGTTCAGGACCATGGCGTCTGAAAAATGGTGGACGTTCCTGATCCTCGCATTCATTCTCCTGATCGCTACATTCAATGTCATTGGTTCGCTCACGATGCTGATCATTGAAAAGAAGGACGATATTAAAACGCTTTCTGCGCTGGGTGCAGAGCAGCCGCTTCTCCGCAGGATATTTCTCAATGAAGGAATGCTGATCGTGCTCACCGGGGCTGTTGGAGGAGTATTGCTCGGCCTGCTCCTCTGCTGGGTGCAGCTTCGGTTCAAACCCGTTCCGTTCAGCGAGGGATTCGTGGTGGACGCCTATCCCGTTAAGATCATGTGGCAGGACCTGCTGTACGTGCTGGCCGTGGTACTGCTGATCGGTTTCCTGGCCGCGTGGTACCCCGTACGGTTGTTTACAAGGAAGAGCTTGCTGCAGCAAGCATCCGCTTAATCCTTCAGCTCAAGCAATATCGGTGCGTGATCGGAATGCAGTGCATCCGGCAGGATGGCCGCGCGTTTCAGGTCGCTGTTTAAATTCTCAGTGGCCAGGTGATAATCGATCCTCCAGCCCCAAATTCCTCTTGCGTGCGTTGCCGCGCGAATGCCGTTCACATTGTAGGAAATGATTTTTATGATAAAACAAAAATAGCAGTTCTCCGTTATTCTTTCGTAATTTTCGTACCTGTTCGCTTTTCGTAGATTTCAATGCCAAAATTCCACTTACTTATTATCATTTTTCTGTTTCCCTGCCTGTTGATCGCGCAATCCAACAAGCGGGAAAAATATATTCATTTAAAGCAGGATACGATTCAGCTCGATACGCTCAGCATCATCCCCGGCTCAGTGGAGACCCGCCTGGATTCTTCGGTCTACAGGATCGATTACCCCGCGGCTAAAATGTACATTAAATGGCCCGACCTGCGGATGCTTACCGATTCGGTCAGGATCACGTACCGTGTTTTCCCGTTCAAGCTCGATGAAGAACGGAAGCATAAGGACCTGAAGAACCTTCACCCGGACCAGTCGGGCGGCATCAACCCGTTCTCGTATATTCCCGACACCAAAAAGGATTTCGATATATTCAAGATGCAGGGGCTGAACAAGAACGGGAGCATCTCGCGCGGCATTACGTTCGGCAACAACCAGGACGTGGTGGTGAACTCCAACCTGAACCTCCAGCTATCCGGAAAACTTTCCGATGATGTGGACCTGCTGCTGGCTGCCAGCGATCAGAACATTCCCATCCAGGCCGAAGGCAATACCCAGCAGCTGCAGGAGTTCGACAAAGTGTTCATCCAGCTTTCGAATAAAAATTCAAAGCTGATAGCCGGAGATTTTCAGCTGACGCGGCCGAATTCCTATTTCATGAACTACAACAAGAAATCGCAGGGACTCAGTTTTTCAAATCTATCCGATGTGAACGGACTGTTCGGAGCGAACTCCAGGGCCAGGAACTTTATCAGTGCCAGCGCGGCCGTATCGAAAGGGAAATTCGCGCGCAACGTGATACAGGGCTCCGAGAAGAACCAGGGACCGTATAAGCTGCGCGGTGCGGAGAACGAACTTTTCATCATCGTGCTGTCGGGGACCGAAAAGGTCTACCTCGATGGCGATCTGCTGGAACGGGGGGCGGAGAACGATTACACGATCGATTACAATACGGCAGAGGTGCGGTTCACCCCGAAACGGCTGATCACAAAGGACAAGCGCATCGTGGTGGAGTTCCAGTATTCCGATAAGAACTATGCCCGCTCGCTCTATGTTTTCACAGACGAATTCCAAACAGGAAAGTTCAGGCTGAAGCTGAACGCCTATTCGGAGCAGGACAACAGGAACCGGCCCCTGCAGCAAACGTTGTCGAAGGAAGACAAGTTCCTGCTGGCCTCGGTGGGCGACAGCGTGCAGCAGGCCGTGGTGCCGAGAGCCGATAGCGTTGCATTCAATACGAACGAGGTGCTGTACAAAAAGACCGATACCACTTCCCTGAGCGGCAATTTTACATACTACGGCATTTATGTTTATTCCACCGATTCAACTAAAGCACATTATCGTTTGAGCTTTTCATTCGTTGGAGATAAAAAGGGAAATTACAAGCAGGTTTCCTCTTCGGCTAATGGAAAGGTGTTTCAATGGGTTATGCCCGACACAATAACCGGGACACCACAGGGTTCCTACGAGCCGGTGATCGTGCTTATTGCGCCCAAGAAAAAGCAGATGGTTACAGCCGCTGCCGAATTCCCGATCACGAAGAATTCGCTGGTCAGCATTGAAGGCGCCATGAGCAATAACGACATTAACGAGTTCTCCTCGTTCGATAAGGGAAACGATATCGGATACGCGGGAAAAGTCGTATTGCAGAACGTGTTCCCGGCCTTCAAAACAGAGGCGAATTCCGATACTTCGCATGTGTTGGATAAGCGCTACAAAAAATATTTCCTGTTCAATGCGAACTATGAAATGGTGCAAAAAGATTTCACACCCATCGAGCGCTTCCGGCCCGTGGAGTTCGAGCGTGACTGGAACATCCAGAACCACGTGCAGCAGTACGACCAGCACATTTTGGGAAGCAAGCTTGGACTGGTACAAAAGGACAGGGGGTCGGTCACGCATCAGCTCAGCTATTTTTCCGAAGGAAGCGTGTACACCGGCATGCAGAACATTGCGCATGGCGATTATTCGAAGAAAGGATTCCTGGTAACAGGCGATGCATCACTGCTGAATTCGGAAAGCACGGAGAACAAAACCACCTTTCTTCGCCATAAAGGTGAAATATCGAAAAAGATCAAACGTGTTGTCATAGGGGTAAAGGAAGCGCAGGAGGACAACCGCATCCGGGCGCTCAACGATTCGCTGCTGCCTTCAAGCTTCAGCTTCCGGGAATGGGAGGTGTTTTCAAAGTATGCCGATTCGCTGCGCAACCAAACCGGCATCTGCTACAAGCAGCGCATCGACTACCTTTCTGCCAATGGCGAACTGTCGCAGGCCACCTTTGCGGAGAATTACAATTTTTTCCTGGAGCTGCTGCATGATCCCGGCTCGCAATTCAAGCTGAATGCCACCTATAGGAAGCTTACCATCAGCAATCCTGTGCTTACTTCCCAGAAGCCCGAACAAACACTGGTTGGGCGAACAGAATATAACTTCACCTTGCTCAAAGGAGTTTTTAATTCGGGAACGTATTACGAGATCGGCTCGGGGCTGGAGCAGAAAAAAGAATATTCGTTTCTTGAAGTTGCACCGGGCACGGGCGTGTACACGTGGAAGGATTACAACGGGAACGGGGTAAAAGAGCTGAATGAATTTGAAATTTCGCCTTTCCCCGATCAGGCGAACTACATCAAGGTGTTCACACCGACCAACACCTACATCAGCGCCTACACCAACCAGTTCTCCGAGGTGATAAACCTGCGCCCGGCCGTGAAATGGAACAACAAGAAAGGGATAAAAAATCTCATCTCGCTGTTTTCCGACCAGGCCGCCTACCGTGCGGACCGGAAAACCACTTCTTCCGATCTCAGTATCGCCTATAACCCGTTCCTGAAGGATACACAGGACACCGCGCTGGTCTCGCTCAATTCATCCCTGCGTAATACCGTTTTCTTTAACCAGAACTCGCCCGTTTTCGGAGTAGATTATACCTACAACGATACACGCGGCAAGCAGCTGCTCACCAACGGGATCGATTCCCGTTCCAACATTTTTAACGAGATCCGCTTGCGGTGGAACTTCACAGCTAAATGGACCTTCCTGTCGACTTACAAAGAAGGAAACAAATCGAGCGCCTCTCAATATTTTTCCGTGCGCGATTACAACATTGCTTACCTGGACGCACAACCTGCTGTGAGCTTCCAGCCCAATACCAACTTCCGCATGAGCGCCTCGTTCCGCTATTCGGACAAGCAGAATGCAACCGAGTTTGGCGGGCAGAAGGCCGTGGTTAATGATTATGGCACCGAGCTCCGGTACAATATTCTGAACAAAGGCTCCCTGCAGGCCAAGGCGAACTTCATCCTCATCTCGTTCAGCGACCTGCAAAATTCTTCAGTTGCTTTTGAAATGCTGGAAGGATTGAAGCCGGGGCAGAACATTACCTGGGGATTGACTTACCAACGGAATATTTCCGGCAATATGCAGATCAGCTTTATTTATGACGGCAGAAAGCCGGAAGGTGTGAAGATCATTCATACAGGAAGTGCACAGGTCCGGGCATATTTTTGATGCTGAAGATTGGTTATCTTTGCTTAGCGGATGAAGGTCAAAGAAGTAATAAAGCTGATCGAAAAAGATGGATGGTATTTAGTGAGACAGAGAGGAAGTCATATGCAGTTCAAGCACAAAACAAAAAAAGGATTGGTAACCGTTGCATGCCACCGGATGTCTGATGACATAGCAAGAGGTACGTTGACGAGCATATTCAGGCAGGCGCAAATAGAGAAAACAGGCCGATGAAAAAATATCTGATCGTTATAGAAAAAACCAAAACGGGATTTAGTGCGTATTCGCCTGATATTCCCGGCTGTGCGGCTACGGGCAGGACGAAAAAAGAGGTCGAGAAGAACATTTATGATGCGATCCAATTTCATATTGAAGGCCTGAAAGAAGAAGGTGAACGTTTGCCTGAGAACACTTCGGAGAGCGAAATGCTGGTGTTTTCTGTAGCTGAGCCCAAATTGCGATATGGCAAAAAACACTAAGGATGACGAATATCATACCTCAGGCTCTTTTGCATAATTGCTAAATTTGTAATACAAAATAACCCCATGCCCATCTATCACAAGCTCGGCAGGATACCGCAAAAGCGCCACACTCAGTTCGTGAACCCGAAAGGGAAAAAAGGACATCCTTATTATTATGAGCAGCTCTTTGGCACCGAAGGGTTTTCAGGCATGTCATCGCTGCTCTACCACGTCCACCGGCCCACGCAGGTCAGGGAGATCGTTAAGTCGTACAGCGTGGAGCCGAAGGTGGCCGTGCAGAAGAACATCCGTGCCATGAAGCTCATCTGCTTCAACGTGAAGCCGGCCGAAGATTTCCTGGACAGCCGCACCCCCCTGCTGCTCAACAACGATGTGCTGCTGGGCGTGGCCGCCCCGCAAAAGGGCTTCCGCAATTATTTTTACAAGAATGCTGATGCCGATGAGCTCCTGTTCATCCACAAGGGCAAGGGAACGCTCCGCACGTTCGTAGGGAACATTGATTTCGTTAGTGGCGATTACCTCGTCATCCCGCGCGGCATGATCTACCAGTTGGACTTTGACACAAAAGATAACCGCCTGTTCTACCTCGAATCCTATTCTCCCATTTACACCTGCCGCAGGTACCGCAACCACTTCGGCCAATTGCTGGAGCATTCGCCTTTCTGCGAGCGCGATTACAAGCTCCCGAAGAGCCTGGAAACGAACGACCGCAAGGGCAGCTTCCTGATGAAGATCAAGAAGGAAGGCATGATGCACGAGGTGGTGTATGCCACGCACCCCTTCGATGTGGTGGGGTGGGACGGTTACAATTTTCCGTACGGATTTTCCATTCATAATTTTGAACCTATCACGGGCCGTGTGCACCAGCCGCCTCCCGTGCACCAGACCTTCGAAGCACATAACTTCGTAGTGTGCTCGTTCTGCCCGCGCGTGTACGATTACCATCCGAAATCCATTCCTGCACCGTACAACCACAGCAACATCGACTCGGACGAGGTGCTGTACTATGCCAACAATGAGTTCATGAGCCGCAACAACATTGCGGAAGGCGATATCACCCTGCATCCGAAAGGCATCCCGCACGGGCCCGCGCCCGGGGCCATGGAACGAAGCATTGGCGCGAAAGACACCAACGAGCTGGCGGTGATGGTGGATACCTTCCGCCCGCTGAAAGTTACCGATGCAGCGCTGAAGATCGATGACGGGAAATATTTTCAATCGTGGGTTGAATAATGAAAGGCGAAAATCTATACCTGCTTTCCCAGCAGCTGGCCATGTGGTCGGAGTGAATAAATTTCGTTTTTTATTTCTATTCATTCAGCCATTTAATCATTTAACCATTCAACCATGCCAACCACCACATCCATCAATAAGCTCGAAGAGCTCCACAAGAACCGCACGGAGGATTTCCTTCCGCTGCTGGGCACCGATTACATTGAGTTCTATTGCGGTAATGCCAAGCAATCCGCTTACTACTATCAATCCGCCTGGGGCTACGAGCTCGTGGCCTATGCGGGCCTGGAGACGGGCCTGAAGGACCGCGCCTCGTATGTGCTGCAGCAGGGAAAGGTGCGCCTGGTGCTTACCACTTCATTCGATCCCAACAGCGAGATCTCGAAGCACGTGGCTGCGCACGGTGACGGGGTGAAGGTGCTCGCCCTGTGGGTGGATGATGCTGAAAGATCATTTCACGAAACGGTAAAGCGGGGGGCAAAACCTGCTTCGCCCCCGCAAACTCTTAATGACCAATTCGGAGAAGTGAAAGTGGCCAGCATTCATACCTACGGTGAAACGCTGCACACATTCGTGGAAAGAAAAAATTATAAAGGCAAGTTCCTGCCCGGCTATAAGCCCGCCAAATCCCTGCTGAAGACCACTCCCGTTGGACTGGAGTACGTGGACCACTGCGTGGGCAACGTGGAGCTGGGCGGCATGGACAAGTGGGTGAAGTTCTACGAGGACGTGATGGGCTTCAAGCTCCTGATCACCTTCGATGACAAGGATATTTCCACCGAGTACACCGCCCTCATGAGCAAAGTGGTGAGCAATGGCAACGGCTACATCAAGTTCCCGATCAACGAGCCTGCAAAGGGAAAGAAGAAATCGCAGATCGATGAGTACCTGGAGTTCTACCGGGGCGCAGGCGTGCAGCACATTGCCATTGCCACTAACAACATCCTGGAAACGGTGGCCGCGCTCCGTAAGCGGGGTGTGGAATTTCTTTATGTTCCAGAAACGTATTACGATGACCTTTTCCAGCGCGTGGGCAAGATCGATGAAGATATTGAGGCGATCAAGAAGCTGAACATCCTGGTGGACCGCGATGAGGAAGGCTACCTGCTCCAGCTTTTCACCAAGCCTGTAGAGGATCGCCCCACGCTGTTCTTCGAGATCATCCAGCGCAAGGGCGCGAAGAGCTTCGGCAAGGGAAACTTCAAGGCCCTGTTCGAAGCCATCGAGCGCGAGCAGGCCGAGCGGGGAACGCTTTAAAAATTTCCGTTACTTTGTGAGATGAAAAAATTCTTGTTCCCGCTGGTATTGCTTTCAGCGGCTTCCATTTTCATTGTTTCGCAATACTATTTTGCCCGTCCCGCGAAATTCTCAGAGATAAAAGCCGATAAACTTTTCTCCATCGAGGTGGCGGACTACCTTACAAAGACGGACAGCCTCAGCCCCAATGCTTCGCTGCAGTACCGGAACAAGGATAAAGGCATTTTCCTGCTGGTGATCTCTGAATCGAAGGATACGATGCAGCATTACGGCTACGCGTATTCCCTGCTGAAATATTTCCATGCGGTAACCGATGAGCTGAAGGCCAAGCTGAACCCGGGCGTGCTGGGCAATTTCTTCGAAACAAAGATCAACGGCCAGAAGGCGATGCTCGGCTCGGTGAAGGGAACGGCCAACGGAACGGAAGTGTACTACCGCCTTGCCATTGTGGAAACGAGATCTCATTTTTACCAGGTCCTGGCCGGCATCGTTGCCGAAGAAAAATCGCGCTACGAAGAGGAGATGGACCGGATGATTAATTCATTTAGGGAATTATAGTGTGCGCTGTCATGCTGAGCTTGTCGAAGCATGCAGCGCTGGCCGACCCTTGACCCTTCGACAGGCTCAGGGTGACAGCCCTCTTTCTACTTCTCCAGTTTTATCTTCAGCTCCTTCAACTGCGTTTCCTCGATCTCGCTGGGTGCATCGATCATCACATCGCGGGCTGCGTTGTTCTTCGGGAAGGCAATGAAATCGCGGATGCTTTCCTGTCCGCCAAAAAGCGCGCACAGCCGGTCGAACCCGAAAGCGATCCCGCCATGCGGGGGCGCACCGTATTCGAAGGCATTCAGCAAAAATCCAAACTGTGCCTGAGCCTGGCCGGGAGTGAATCCGAGAACTTTGAACATCTGCTGCTGCAGTTTTTTATCGTGGATGCGGATGGAGCCTCCACCGATCTCCACCCCGTTGATCACCAGGTCGTAGGCATTGGCTTTCACGGATCCCGGGTCGCTTTCAAGCTTTGAAACATCTTCGGGGTTGGGCGAGGTGAACGGGTGGTGCATCGCATGCCAGCGATTGCTTTCCCCGTTCCATTCGAGCAGCGGGAAGTCCACCACCCAGTGACAGGCGTACACATCCTTATTGCGCAGTCCCAGCCGTCCGCCCATTTCCAGGCGCAGCTCCGAAAGCGCTTTGCGCGTTTTATTTTTTTCACCGGCAAGCACCAGCATCAGGTCGCCTTCCTTCGCGCCAAAAGCCTGTGCCCATTTTTTCAGCTCGTCTGCATTGTAGAATTTATCCACGGACGATTTGATCGTTCTGTCTGTATTGTATTTGGCATATACCAGTCCCTGCATCCCGATCTGCGGGCGCTTCACCCATTCGGTAAGCTCGTCCAGCTGCTTGCGGGTGTATTCGGCACAGCCTTTCGCACAAATGCCGACAACCAGCTCGGACGAATCGAAAACCTTGAATCCTTTGTTTTGCACGAGCGTATTCAGCTCAACGAACTTCATTTCGAAACGGATATCGGGCTTATCACTTCCATAATTTTTCATCGCATCATCGTAGCTCATATGCGCCATCTTCGGAATGTCGATGCCTTTTACTTTTTTGAATAGGTGCCGTGTCAGTCCTTCGAACGTATCGAGCACGTCATTGCGCTCCACGAAGCTCATCTCGCAGTCGATCTGCGTAAATTCCGGCTGGCGGTCGGCCCGCAGGTCCTCATCCCGGAAGCATTTCACGACCTGGTAATACTTGTCGAACCCCGACACCATGAGCAGCTGCTTGAAGGTCTGCGGGCTTTGCGGCAGCGCAAAGAACTGGCCGGGGTTCACGCGCGAGGGCACCACGAAATCGCGTGCGCCTTCGGGCGTGGACTTGATGAGCACGGGTGTTTCCACCTCGATGAAGCCGATAGAGTTCAGGTAATTTCTCGTTTCGGCAGCGAGCTTTGCCCGGAGAAAAAGATTTTCGCGCACGGGATTCCTTCTTAGGTCGAGGTAGCGGTATTTCATGCGGAGGTCCTCGCCTCCGTCCGTTTCATCTTCAATGGTAAAAGGAGGAGTAATCGCCTCGTTCAGCACGTCCAGCTTCTCCACGATGATCTCGATCTCCCCGGTGGGGATCTTCGGATTTTTATTGGATCGCTCGGCCACTTTGCCGCTGACTTTCAGAACGAATTCTCTTCCGAGTTTCCGGGCGCTTTCGCACAATGCCTTGTTCGTATCCATGTTGAACACGAGTTGTGTGATGCCGTACCGGTCGCGCAGGTCGATGAAGGTCATGCCGCCCAGGTCGCGCGAACGGGCCAGCCACCCGCTGAGCGTAACCGTTTGCCCAGCGTGCTTCAGGTTCAGTTCCCCGCAGGTGTGTGTGCGATGCATGATGAAGTTTGAGTGGCGAAGTTAAATGAAAACTTAATAACCCGTTTGGACCGTTTTGTTTTTGCTTTTATGCGTATAGTTTTTACCTTAGCATTACATGAAGGCTAGAAACAAATATTTTACTATCTTGCATCTAAATCCATGAAATGCGCCATCCTTTAAAGCGTCTTACTGGTTTACTCATTTCCCTCTCCCTTACTTCCTTTTCCTTTACTCAAACTAACCTGGTCCCCAACTGGAGTTTTGAGCAGTATGATACCTGTCCGAATGCCGGGGATCAAATCCAGCATGCAATAGGATGGAGCAAATTCAGCAACAGCAATTCAACTCCTGATTATTACAATTCGTGCGCACCCTCTAGCGGCCTTGGTGTACCTAAGAGTTTTGCTTGCTATCAAGCTGCTCATCGAAACTGCAATGCTTATGCAGGTATTATAATATGGGGTGCTGCTGGCAACGATAGGGAGTATATTGGAATTCAATTAAGTCAACCTCTATCCATTGGACAAAAATATTTTATTTCTTTTTATGCCGTATTGTCTGGATATTTTTTTGGTGGCAACTATTATGATATGCCATCAAACAATATTGGGATACGACTATCAACTGTTGCATATAGTTCAAATAATCCATGTCCAATTAGTAACTGGGCACACATTAATTATTCATCTGTCTTGAATGATAGCGTTAACTGGGCTCGGATATCTGGGAGTGTTGTTGCGGATTCTTTATATAAATACATAATTGTGGGTAATTTTTTTGATGATGGTAATACTACTACCACACCATATGCATGTGGTACCTGCTTGAATGTTCAGAGTTATTACTTTATAGATGACGTTTGTCTTTCCACAGATTCCATGTTCTGTAACGGAGGCATCGACACATTGTCATGCATTACTTTTGTTAATGACAATAATTTTAAAAACGACATTCGATTATATCCAAATCCTGCAATAAATTCCGTTGAGATAGAGATCAACAACCCCGAACCTATAAAAATAGTTTTAAGCGATATTTATGGAAATATAATTTATAAAGATGAAAGAGTTCGTAGCAATATCTTCAAAATTAACCTAGATCCCTACTCGTCAGGTGTTTATTTTTTGAAAGTCATAGATGACAACAAAAAAACCTCTACTATTAAAAAAATAATAAAACTTTAAAATCAACCTATTATGAAAAAGAGAATTGCAATTCTGGTAGCCGGAATATGTTTGCTACTGAATGGGACTATTTATGCTCAAGTAACAGTTCCGACAAATGTTTCCCCTCCAGGCACTCAATTTGTCGGCTGGGATGGTACCGGCCCTGGTGGAGCAAAACATTTAGATATTAAAAACGAATGGGGCACGCCTTGGAACATTCGTTTTTTTACTAATGGAAGCCCCGGCAATGAGCGCGGAACGATCCTCGGAGCAAACGGCAACTGGGGCATAGGTAATACAGCAAATTTTACTCCCCAGTCTTTATTGCACTTGGCCGTGCCCACTCTTGCACAAAATGTTCTTACCCAATGGACCAATTTTACAACGGGTAATGGACTTGGCCAGGGCTTGCAAATAGGCATTGGAGCTTTTGGCAATGCACTAATTGACCAGCATTATAACAAGCCAATAGACATTTATACAGGCAATAATCACATTGCCCAGTTCACCGCTAACAATTCCTTAGGAGGAGGATTTTTAGCCAATGGAGATGGATTAAAAATAGTTAGCAATCAGGTGCCTCCCGGATTTGATCTGGATCTTTGGGTAGATGCACCCGGGGGGTTTGGTTATGGAACCCATGTCAAATGGGATGGTAGTGGTTTGATTCAAGGTGCGACTACTCGTTTTGAAGTGGTTGGCAATTACAATGGCTTATGGTTTAATGCAAGGCGTACCAACATAGCAGGCCCAACAACACCCCGGATCATTTTTAATATAGATAATGTGAATAATAATAATCCTTCTACAAATAATGAAATTGCGCGATTCAGTAACAATGGGATTTTAGGCCAAATAGGGATGATGAGAATTGGATATAACACATTAGGTTTAGATGCGGCCACAAGGCTGGAAGTTGTTGATAATGCTCCAGCACCACAGTTACGATTAAGTAATACTTCTGGGGCAATCTATACAGACTTTCAAACCACGCCTGCCGGAAATTTAGGAATCATCCCGACCAATGCTCGGGTAGGAATTAATACAAATCTTCCAACTGCAGCGCTTGACGATAATGGCACAGCCCGGATACGCAATTTGCCGGCAAGTGCACTTACAAACGTAGTAGTGGCAGATGCCTTGGGGAATCTTTTTGTAAATAGTTCTTTTACTGGCGGTGCAGGTGTGGGCACATGTGGTTCTCCAACGGTTTTAGGTGCTGGTAACGGAGCAATAAATATGAATAACGTAGCCAACGTGTATTTTCTGGGGAATGGGAATACTTCAACGGTGAATAGCGTCTTAATAGGAAATGCTTGCGGAGCTCTGCCCAAAGCAAAATTAGATGTTCGTCAAAGTGCAAATGCAACCGCAACAACAGGGATTTTCATTGAAAATACTAATGCAGTGAACGGAACATTAGCAAGTTCTATCGGTATAAAATCCTTGATGTCTAACACTACACTTGTTTCTGGAAATGCTAAAACTATTGCTGGGTGGTTCGAAGCAGAGAGTCCAAGTGGACCTGGTCAGACGAATGCTGCCATTGTTGTGCCAAATGCTGGAGGAATTGTCAGCATTGGATATGCTAGTCCATTTCCTGCAGCATCGAAATATATTAATACCACGGGGTTCCCTGCTATATTGGAAATTGGCGGTGATGTGTTTGTAGCAGGCGGATCCAATTCGGGCACGGGATATCTATCGGTTTCTGATAGTATCTTAAAAACAAATGTTGCTGATTATAAACATGGACTGGATGTTATTAGGCAGATTAATCCGATTACGTATCAGTTCAATGGAAAAGGAAGATTGCCTAAGAATAAAACAATACTTGGTGTCATGGCACAGCAGATAGCTAACGTATCACAAATCTCATCTCTTGCAATTGACACGCTTCAACTACGTCTTGATACTGCCGATGCGAATACAACAAGTATATTGACTACCAACCACGATGCACTATTTTTTGCTGGTATCAACGCCATCAAGCAACTCGATTCCACTGTAAGTACTCTTTCAAGTGGTGGCGTTCACACATCCTCGGCTGGCACCTCGAACCTACTTGCAAAATTTACCTCAAGCAATACTATTGCAAACAGCCAGGTATTTGACGATGGAAACAATGTAGCAATAGGATCCGCTACGCCTGCAGGAAAAATGCAGGTAAGTGATAATAATAATGCCAACGGTGCACCTTCGCTTCCTATGCCAGTTCCGCAAATAACAGTACAAACCGGCAACAATGGCGGACAATCGGCAATAAGTTTTTTGAGATTTAATAACGATGTGAAATGGACAATGGGCTGGAGCGGTGATGGGACAGTAGGCACGGGCGCCTACCAGTCTTTCCGGCTCTTATGGTCGCCTACTACTAATTATACCGATCTTTCTGATTTTAATAACCGCTATGTTTCGGGGGGCGGCTTGCAATATGGAAGCAACACGGCCATGTCCGTTTCTGGTGGAAGCCTGAATGTCGGCTTAGGTGGATTGCTGGAACCGCAGTATGCACTCGATGTGAATGGAACGGTAAGAGCAAATCTTTTCATTCCTTCTTCAGATCAGCGTTACAAGACCAATATTGCAAACATCAGCGGAGCGCTTGATAAAATAAAACAGCTCACCGGGCGCACTTTCTACTACGACACTATCAGTTTTTCGAAAAGGGAATTTACTTCTCAGAAACAAATAGGGCTGATTGCGCAGGAAGTATTACCGGTAGTCCCTGAGATAGTTTACAAAGATTCTGCCGGATACTACAGCTTGGATTACGATAGGTTGGTTGCCCTGCTCATTGAAGGAATGAAAGATCAGCAAGCTCAAATTGATTCATTGAAAAACTCTAACAGCCAGAACTCAAATAATAATAAGTCATTCAGCCAAAATATACCTACAACAGATGTAACACTGGAAACAGCTGCCATGCTCTTCCAGAACACACCCAATCCGTTCGGCAATCAAACTTCCATCGGATACATTCTGCCCGATAAAGTACAGCATGCCGAAATGGTGTTTTACGATGAGTACGGCAATGAGCTGAAGCACGTGGTGCTTAACGATCGCGGTAAAGCAAAGATAGATGTGGATGCTCAGAATCTTGCATCCGGCATATATTCCTACTCGCTTATTGTCGATGGCAAAATGATCGACACCAGAAAGATGATCCGCACAAAGTAGCTCCGGATTTAAGACCATTATTGTGCAGAAAGATGACGAGCGCTTCATGCGCGAGGCCCTGAAGGAAGCCAGGAAGGCCTTTGATGCGGACGAAGTGCCGATCGGTGCCGTTATTGTATGCAACGGCCAGGTGATCGCCCGCGCGCACAACTACACCGAGCGGCTGAACGACTTCACGGCCCATGCCGAGATGCAGGCCTTTACTTCAGCTTCGAACCACATTGGCGGGAAATACCTGGATGAGTGTACGCTCTACGTTACGCTCGAGCCCTGTGTGATGTGCGCGGGCGCCAGCGCCTGGACGCAGATCGGGAGAATTGTTTACGGTGCAGCAGATGAGAAGCGGGGATTCATCCGCACGGATAAAAAGATGCTCCATCCCAAAACAAAGCTCACCGGTGGTATTCTTGCCGGTGAGTGCGCACAATTGCTAAAAGAATTCTTTAAGCGAAAAAGAATATAATGCCTTTCTAAAGAGGGCGGTCACTTCCCGATATCATCCGAAGACCCGCTGCCCGTCTTGTCCTGCGCCTTCACCTCCTTGCCTTCCGCATCCAGCTCGATCACCTCGTAACCCAGCTTCTTCACCGGCTCCCAGTACCTGGCCTTGTCGCCTACCACCACGATCACCAGGTTGTTGTACGGAAGCATCTTCTTGGCTATGGCATCCACTTCCTGCTTGGTGATGCCCTGAAGGATCGCGTTCTGCTTATCCACAAAGTCTTTCGCGAGATCGTAGTCAAGGATCCTTTTCAGGAACCCGGATTTCTGCCAGGGCGCTTCGTACTTCAGCGCATCGCTCTGCCCGATCGATTTTTTGGTGAAGTCCAGCTCATCGGCCTTGATGCCGGTGGTGGCGTAGTTCTTAATCTCTTTCATGAACTCCGTCACCGCGCTGTCGGTCGCACCGGCCTTGATGCCGCCTGCCGCTAAGAACGGCCCCGCGTATTTCGTTCCGGTGAAATAGGAGTGCGCCCCGTAGGTCCAGCCCTTGTCCTCGCGCAGGTTCAGGTTGATCCGCGAGTTGAATGCCGCGCCCAGCGCGTAGTTCATGATAGTGGTCTTCCAGAACTCACCCGTTGCATCGTACGGGATCCCGATGTAGCCGATCCGGATCTCGCTCTGCGCGGCCTTCTCTTTGTTCACGAAATACACTTTGGTCTTACCGATCTGCGGGGTGGTGGGTTCCGGGCCGGTCTTTACTTCCTTGCGTGCCCAGCTCTTGAGGAAACCGAGCTTGGGCAGTATCTCATCTTTCGAAACATCACCAACCACCACCAGCCTGGAAACTGAAGGTGAGAAGAAATTAGCATAGAAGGACTTCACATCGTCCAGCGTTAGGCTCTGAACGGTTTGCAGCGAGCCGATCACGGGGGTGGACATAATGTGCTTGTCGCCATACAGCACTTTGCTGAACACGTTGGTGGCGATCACCATGGGCTGTGTCGTCTGGTTGTTGATGCCTTCGGTCTGTTGCTTCTTAAGCCGGTCGAAATCTTCCTGGGCGAACTTCGGGTGCGTCAGCATCTCTTCCGCGATCTTCAGCGTAGCGTCCATGTTCTTCGTCAGCGAAGAAATGGTCATGGTGATCTCCTCGTTGCCGCTACGGAAGCTGATGGTGCTGCCCAGCTTCTCCAGCATCTGGCTGATCTCTTCCTCGGTGTGCGAAGTGGTGCCGGCATTCAGCATGCTGGAAGTGAGCTGCGACAGGCCCGCTTTCGACAGGTCCTCGTACCGGTGGCCGGCCTGCACGGAAAGCTCGACCGTTGCGGTAGGGATCTCGCTGCTGCGCGTCCCGATCGCTTTCAGCCCGTTGGCGAAGCTCTCGGTCCAGAAATCGGGCACATGCACGGAGGGGTTCGGGCCGGGAGCCGGCTTCTTGCTGCGGTCGAAGTTGTCCTTTGCCTTGTTGTAAGAGAGATTTTTGTATTCGGCACTCTCAACGCCCGTTGTGGGGCGGGCGGGTGCTTTGTAGCTATCGGGTTTGGCAACCAGCTCGGGCTTACCCTTGGGGTAAACGCTCATCACTACGGCTCCTTTACCTTTGATGTAGGTGTTGTAAACGCGCATCACATCTTCCTTCGTCACCTTCATGTACCGTTCCAGGTCCTTGCCGATCATGCCGGGGTTGTTGAGGAAGGTCTGGTAAGCGGCCAGCTGCGTTCCTTTTCCCTGCACGGTGGCCAGCGAATTGATCACGTCCGACTCATGGCTGGCCTTGTACTTCGCCAGGTCGTCATCGGTCACGCCCCGTTTTTCGAACTCAGCCAGCGAAGCGCGCACCAATGAATCCATCTGGGCGAGCGTCTTCCCCGGAAGGGGCATTACGCTGATCACGAACGAGCCGGACAGCTCCGCGGACGGATGGAACACGTTTGCGCGCAGCGCCTTTTGCGTCTTTACGAAGTTCTTGTAGAACAGCGAGGTCTTTCCGCCCCCGAGTATGTCGGCCAGCACGTCCAGCGGTGCTTCATCCGGGTGATAATTGTTTACGGTGGGATAGCTGAGCTGCAGGAGCGGGAACTTGATCTTATCCTCGTAGGAGATGTACCGGTCCTTGTCGAGCGTCACATTCATCTTGGCCAGGTTCTTCACTTCCGGTCCGCGGGGAATGGGTCCGAAATATTTTTCGGCCATCTTCACCACGTCCTGCGGCTTTACGTCACCCGCTACGGTCAGGGTGGCGTTGTTCGGGCCGTACCAGCGCATGAAGAAGCGCTTGAGGTCGTTCACGTCCACCCGGTTCAGGTCCTCGATCCACCCGATGGTGGGCCAGTGGTACGGGTGGTTCTCGGGATAAATGGCTTCGTTCACGCGTTCGTTCACCTGGCCGTAAGGAACATTGTCCACGCGCTGCCCGCGCTCGTTCTTGACGGTGGCGCGCTGCACTTCAAATTTTTTCTGGGTCACCGAATCGAGGAGGAACCCCATGCGGTCGGCTTCGAGCCACAGCGCCACTTCCAGCTGGTTGGATGGAAGCGTTTCAAAGTAATTGGTGCGGTCGAGCGTGGTGGAGCCGTTGAGGGTGCCGCCTGCTTCACTCACGATCTTGAAATGCTGCTCATCGCCCACGTGTTCCGAGCCCTGGAACATCATGTGCTCGAAAAAATGCGCGAAACCGGAGCGACCGATGTCCTCGCGGTTGGATCCCACGTGGTAGGTCACGTCCACGTACACCACCGGGTCGGAATGGTCCTCGTGGACCACGAGCGTCAGGCCGTTCGGCAGCACGTATTTTTCATACGGGATCACCAGTTCGCTTCCCTTTTTCTCTATTTTTTCGACCAGCTTCGCCTTTTGCGGGGCATCGTTGCCCGGACGGAAGGAAAATGCGAGTCCGGAGGCCAGGATACAGAAGAAAACAACCGATTTTTTCATGAGACGTATTTTGATGGATTGCAAATGTATTAAAATAAGTTTGCGGCCGGCCGGCCGCTTGACCCTTCCGGCAAAACAAAATTTGCACATTCATTATTCCTTACTATTTTTGTTGCTTGTTTTAAGACAATATCCGATATGAAAAAAATCATTCTCTTATCCGTTGCAACGGCCTCTCTGCTGTGGTCGTGCGGGGGCGGTGACAACACCGCAGGGGGGATCCATAAAGGGAAAGGACCCGTGTACCTGGGAGGAGTGTTCCGCATGAATGAGGTGGAAGATTTCCGCAACCTGTACCCCCTGAACATCACCGAAGTTACCTCGCACCGCATCGCCAACCAGATCTACGAAGGGTTGGTGAAGCTCGACCAGGCGAACCTTACCCCGGTGCCCTGCTTGGCTGAAAAATGGGACCGCACCCCGGATGCAACGGTATGGACGTTCCACCTTCGCAAGGGCGTGAAGTTCCACAACGATACTTGTTTTGACGGGGGAAAGGGAAGGGAGTTCACTGCAAAGGATGTAAAATGGTGCTTCGACAAGCTTTGCGAGTCCAGCCCCGATAACCAGCAGTTCACCATCACCTTTCGCGACCGTGTGAAGGGCGCGAGCGAATACTTTGAGTCCACTAAGAGCAAGCAGCCGCTGAAAGGTGGCGTCAGCGGGGTTGAAGTGGTTGACGATTATACCATAAAGATCACCCTGAACTTCTCCTTTGCCGGGTTCCTGAACATACTCAGCACTCCCGGGTGCTGGATCTACCCGCACGAGGCGTATGAGAAATACGGCTCGGAGATGCGCGTAAAGTGCGTGGGCACGGGGCCGTTCGCGCTCAAGACCGTGAAGGAAGGCGATGTGGTGATCCTTGAGAAGAACCCGAACTACTGGAACACCGATGAGTACGGCAACCCGCTTCCCTACCTCGATGCGGTCCGCTATTCATTCATCAAGGAGAAAAAGCAGGAGCTGCTCGAGTTCCGCAAGGGAAACCTCGACATGATCTTCCGCATTCCTACCGAGAACCACGATGAGATCCTGGCCGAGCTGAAGGATGCCAAGCAGAACGTTTCGTTCGAGCTGCAGGTCGTTCCTGCCATGAGCATATTCTACTACGGGTTCCAGCACCAGAGCGATGTGTTCAACAAGAAGGAGGTCCGCCAGGCGTTCAACTACTCCATCGACCGCGAAAAAATAATCACCTACACGCTCAAGGGCGAAGGCATTGCCGGTGAGTACGGCATCGTTCCTCCCTGCGATGCGTTCAAGGCCAAAGGGTATGACTTCGGTGCGCTCAAAGGATTCACCTACGATCCCGACAAGGCGCGCAAGCTGATGACCGATGCCGGCTACCCCAACGGAAAAGGTTTCCCGAAGATCACCCTGCAGATCAACAGCGGGGGCGGTGACCGCAACGTGCTCACCGCGCAGGTGATCCAGAGCCAGCTGCGCGAGAACCTGAACATCGATGTGAGCATCGACCAGATGCCCTTCTCGCAGCACCTGGAAAAGCTGGAGACCGGCAAGTCGCTCTTCTGGAGGACCGGCTGGATCGCGGATTACCCCGATCCCGAAACATTCCTCACGTTGCTGTACAGCGCGCACATTCCTCCGAAACTCGAAGACCGCTCGTACGTGAACTCCGTTCGCTACAAGAGTGCGAAGTTCGATTCGCTCTTTACGCTGGCGCTGCGCGAGGTGGATGACAAGAAGCGCTACGACCTGTACCGCCAGGCCGACCAGGTGGCCATTGACGATGCGGCCATCATGCCCATCTTCTACGAAGAGAACTACCGCCTGGTGCAGAGCAAGGTAAAGAACTTCCCGGCCAACGCCATGGAATACCGCGACATGACCCGCGTGTACTTTGACGAAAGCGGCAAGAACGCAGGCGAGGAAGCGGCCGGCAAATAATAAAGATCAGAAATTACCGGGAAAGGTCCTGCTTGTTCAGCGGGACCTTTTGTTTTTATGCTGCCGACAGGTAACGCACAAGCAGCCGCTTGGCAATGGGAAGAAAGGTCTCTTCGAGCGGGATCTCGATCTCGCTCTCGATGGCATAGGCGGCCGGGTTCGGGAGGCTCCTGTTTCCGCGGATGAGATCCGTCTTGATGGACTCGTAGGTGTTCGCGAAGCTTTGCGAATAGCTGCGCACGAACCGGGTGTGAATGCCCCGGTATTTTTCCAGCGATTGCTCTATGATCGTGACCTCGTATTCGTATACTTCTGTTCCGCGTTTCCCGTTTGCGCGGAGGAACATGTAGCCCCACAGGGGGTTCAGCGGGATCAGCCCTACCGGTGCGATCTCGATATGCTTCTCGATATGGTCGTAGATCTTTTTCCCGATGGCCAGGTGCTTCTCGAACTCGGTGAGCGAAAAATCAACGATGCTTTCGATCTCCGCCATCAATGCATCATCGGCCACGATCGTTTCATACACCGGCCTGAACTTTTCGGGATCGATGCCCGAGAGCTTTTGCGGGAAAGTGCCGAACAGGTTCTCCTTGTTCTCCTTGATGGCCCTGCTCTGGCGGTAATGCTCCACCAGCTCGGCCAGTGAAGGATACAAGCGCTGCAGGTCGAAATGCCGGCTCACTTCCTGCAGGTAGGCGAGCAGCACGTACTTCTTGTATTCAAAGTCGATGTGCTTTTCGGTTATCCAGTTGGGACTGAGTGAAGACATGATCTCTCAAAATTGACTCTACAAATAAACGAAACGTTGTTCATAAATGTTTCGGCAGCTGAACGAATTATCCAATGCTTACTGTTAATATTGCGAAAATCAAAAATCATACAAAGCCGATGAGAACTGCCAACTTTTATTTTGTTGCCATACTGGTCTCAGCAATGGCCGTTTCGTGTGTGCCGGCCCGCAAGTTCGAAGAGGAAAAATCGAAGCGTGAGAGCTGTGAAAAGGAGTTGGCCGGCCTGAAGTCCGAGAAGCAGCAGCTTGAGACACAGGTTACGGAGATGAAAGCGAAGATCGCGGACATGGACAAGCAGATATTCGGCTTGCAGAAGGACACTACCATTACCGGCACCAATTACCGCAACCTTACCCAGAAATACGACAAACTGAACCAGGTGAACGAGCAGCTGCTCGCCCAGATCGAGAAGCTGATGAAGGGAAGCCAGGACGAAAGCAACAAGCTGCAGGGCCAGCTCAGCCTGACGCAGGACGCCCTGCTGAAGAAAGAGGATGAGCTGAAAAAGCTCCAGATCCAGCTCGATGCCAAGCAGAAGGAACTGGACGACCGTGAAGCCAAGATCAAAGAGATGCAGGACATCCTGAAAAAGAAGGACCAGGCCATCGCTGACCTGAAGAAAAAAGTCTCCGATGCGCTCACCGGCTTTGAAGGCAACGGCCTTACCGTGACGCAGAAGAACGGGAAGATCTACGTGTCGATGGACGAAAATCTTTTGTTCGCTTCGGCCAGCACAACGGTGCAGCCCAAGGGCATTGAAGCATTGAAAAAGCTGGCCAAGGTTCTCGAGCAGAACAAGGACATCAACGTGATGGTGGAGGGGCATACCGATGATGTGCCCATGAAAGGAACAGGCGAGATCAAGGACAACTGGGACCTGAGCGTGCTGCGCGCCACTTCCGTGACCAAAATTCTATTGAACAACGGGGATATCGATGCCAAGCGCGTTTCGGCTGCGGGCAGGGGCGAGTTCTTCCCCATCGACCCGGCCCATACTTCGGAGGCGCGTAAGAAGAACCGCAGGACCGAGATCATCCTCACACCCAAGCTGGACGAGCTGTTTAAGGTCCTGGAGAACAATTAATACGGGCCCGGGCCTTTTTTAGCCTGAAAAGGGCTTTTTCTAAAGAAAAAACTGCCCCGACCTGCAACGTTTCAGCCCCGGAAACTGTCTTATTATCCGTACAGATCACCGAAGTGACATGCATTACTCTTCTAAAAAAATTCTTACTGCGCTTTTCTCGATAGCCTTTTCCTTTTCCGGCTTTTCCCAACTGGAGACCAACTGGTGGTATTTCGGAACCTTTGCCGGGATGGACTTCACTAGCGGCTCACCCGTTGCGGTGAACGGGGGCCAGATCAACCAGCTCGAAGGCTGCGCTTCCATATCCGATGCATCCGGTAATCGTCTCTTCTATACCGATGGGATGACCGTTTGGAACAAGAACCACGTGGTGATGGGAAACGGAACCGGCCTGCTGGGTAACTCCTCGAGCACCCAGTCGGGGGTGATCGTTCAGAAGCCGGGCAGCACCACGATCTACTATATTTTTACTACCGATGCCCAGGCGGGAGCCAACGGTCTGCGCTGGAGCGAGGTCGATATGACCCTTAATGCGGGGCTTGGGGGAGTGACTGCCAACAAGAATATGCCCCTCTATACACCCACCGATGAAAAAATCTGCGGCATACGTCATTGCAACAACACCGATGTGTGGGTGGTTACCCACGACTGGAACTCGAACCAGTTCCGCTCATATCTTGTAACGAGCGCAGGCATCAACCCCGTGCCGGTGCTCAGCAGCGCGGGCACTGTTCATAGCGGCAGCAATGCCATGACCATTGGTTATATGAAAGTATCGCCTGCGGGCAACAAGCTGGCACTGGCCATCCGCTACCAATCATCCGGTGCGCAGCCCGGGTACTTCGAACTTTTTGATTTCAACAACAGTTCGGGCGCAGTATCCAACCCTGTGAACCTCGGAAGTTATACCTACACCTACGGGATGGAATTTTCTCCTAATGGTCAGATGCTGTATGGCAACTCCTCGCAGCCCGGCCGTGTCATCCAGTGGAACATGTGCGCAGGCACCAGCGCGCAGATCGTGGCTTCAGCAACCGTGGTGGGTAACTCGGTATCGGGCTGGGTCGGCAGCCTGCAGGTGGGGCGGGACGGAAAGATCTACATGGCGCGCTACCAGAGTGCAAACGTAATAGGCGTGATCAATTCGCCTAACACATTGGGTGTGGGTTGCAACTACGTTGACAACGGATTTTCCGTGGCGCCCAACAACAGCCAGTTCGGGCTGCCCAATTTCATTGCAAAATACCTCTATACTCCGCCCAGCATCAACAGCGTGATACACGCCAACATCAACTGTCTTCTCGATTCGCTATCATTCACCACCACCACTACCACCACCTGCACTTCGAACAACAACAACAACATTGTTTCCGTTTCCTGGAATTTTGGCGACCCGAACTCCGGTCCGAACAACACTTCGACCTTGCTGAACCCTGTGCATACCTTCTCTGCATCGGGCACTTACACCATCACGCTTACGGTGAATTTCACCTGCTACAGTTCTACAGTGACCTATGTGGTCACCACGCAGAACTGCGGGCCCACCGTAACAGCCGCCAACCAGCAGATCTGTTTAGGTAACTGCACCACACTTACCGCCATCGCCTCGGGCGGAACTTCTCCGTATACCTACCAGTGGAACCCGTCAGCTCAGACCACCCAGACAGCGACCGGGCTGTGCCCCACCGCAACAACGGTATACACCATTTCTATAACAGATGCAATGAGCGCTACATCCAGCGCAACGGTCAGTATCACGGTCAGCCCCCCGCCAACGATCACAACGGCTTCTACTGCTCCATTGTGTAATGGCGGAACAGGAACGGCCACTGCTACACCCAGCGGTGGAAGCGCCTTCAGCTATTCATGGAACCCATCGGGGCAAACCACGCAAACGGCAACCGGTCTTGCATCGGGAACGTACACCGTAACGGTGACCAATAACATGGGCTGCTCGCAGACGGCAACCGTGCAGATCACACAGCCTCCACCGCTTACTGCGTCCATCACATTCAACAACCCCGCCTGCACGGCCTGCAACGGTACCGCCAACGCCACACCGAGCGGTGGAACTTCGGGCTACACGTATTCGTGGAACAACGGGCAAACCACGCAAACCGCTACCGGATTATGCGCAGGAACGTATACCGTAACCGTGAAGGACGCGAACAACTGCACCACCACGGCAACCGTTACGCTAACGGCCAACGTCACTACGTTCAGCTCCACTACTTCGCAGAACAATATTACCTGCAACCTCCTCTGCAACGGAACATCAACGGTTACTCCTACCGCGGGCAATTCGCCTTACACCTATTCGTGGAACACCACGCCCGTGCAAACAACAGCGAACGCAACGGGGCTTTGTGCCGGAACGTACTCGGTGCTGGTAACGGATCTCAACGGATGCACATCCACCGCTTCGGTCACCATCACGCAACCGCCAGCGCTTTCGGTGAACGCCACGGGCACCAATCCCATGTGCGCGCAGTGCAACGGCTCGGCCAACGCCACACCGAGCGGGGGAACCTCCGGCTATTCATTTTCCTGGAACACCACACCCGTGCAGACCACGCAGAACGCGACCGGGCTTTGTGCAGGCAACTACACCGTAACAGTTACCGACATCAATGGCTGCACGGCCACCACGTCCGTAACGATGATCTCCACCACGGGAACATTCCTTGTCACCCAGGGAGCAATCACCAGTCCATCCTGCTCGGGCGGATGCAACGGCAGCGCTTCGGTGAACCCTTCGGGCACGTCACCTTACACCTATTCCTGGAACACCACACCCGTTCAAACCACGCAGAACGCCACGGGACTTTGCGCGGGAACGTATTCGGTTCAGGTGACCGATGTGAATGGCTGCACGGGAACATTCTCGGTGACCATTACGCAGCCCACCCCGGTTGCAGTCACCACTTCGGGAAATGCTTCGGTTTGCACCGGCAGCAGCATCGGCATCAATTCAAACGCCAGCGGTGGAACTTCCGGCTATACGTATGTATGGAACCCTGGCCCTGTGAACGGCCAGAATATTTCTGTTACTCCCACCGCCAATACCACTTACACCGTTACCGCGACCGACCAGAATGGGTGCACGGCCACGCAAACACTTACCGTAACAGTTAACCCGCTGCCCGTGGTTCAATTCGCCCCCGATGTTACCAGCGGCTGCTCGCCTGTGTGCGTAACGTTTACCAACACCACTACAGGTGCCACAAATTGCATGTGGACCTTCGGTGACGGAGGCAATTCGACCAACTGCAATCCAACATACTGTTATAACACGCCCGGCACGTACAACGTTACGCTGACGGTGACCGATAACAACGGCTGCACCAATTCGCTTACACAGAACAACCTGATCAGCGTGTACCCGTGGGCCGTTGCCGCCTTCACCGCTACGCCCCAGCCCACGGATATCTTCAACTCCACCATTCACTTCTTCAACCAGTCGAGCGGCACCACCTGGCTCTGGAACTTTGGCGATTCGGCCAACACCACCAGCACGCAGTCCAATCCTGCATTCAACTACAACAGCCCGGGAACGTACATTGTCACCCTTATCGTGAACAACCAGTACAACTGTCCCGATACCGTTACGATGACCATCGTGATCGAGGACCAGTACGCGCTGTATGTGCCCAACGCGTTCACGCCCAATGGCGATAACCTGAACAACGTGTTCCTGCCTTCGGGCGTGGGCATCGACCCGAACGAGTACGAGCTGCTGATCTTCGACCGCTGGGGGAACCTGATCTTCAAGACCAACGATGTGAACACCGGCTGGGACGGGCGTGCCAATGGCGGGAAGGACATTGCGCAGGAAGATGTGTACGTGTGGAAGATCAACACCCGTTCAACCA
>JACXTT010000445.1_pt1 | contig 70027 bp, 62 predicted proteins | sample 9270951 | NCBI WGS metagenome assembly JACXTT01 (sample SAMN15532306, study PRJNA645909) | rock metagenome | isolation source: weathered quartz diorite | place: Puerto Rico | collected 2017-06-21 | reverse complement strand
TTCCTCGCGCTCTTCGAGTTGCTCCCGAATGCGCTTGACGTCGCGCTCGGCGGCGGCCCGGGCTTCTTTGGCGGCTTTGTATAACTCAATGGTGCGATAAACTTTCTCTTCCAGCGCTTCAAAATCTTCGGCAGGAACCTGGGCAGATACCTCTTCCACGGCCTTCACTGACATGAGCAGCTCACTTTCAACGGAAGTGTTTTCAGCTTGAGCGAAGTATAACCCAGTTTGCTGTGGAAGACTTCGCTACTTTTGCCGGAGTTTTTCCAACCGTCGCGCGGCCTCGTCCAGTGTCTCAGGCTTCTTGCAGAAGGCGAAACGTACCTGTTGGGAGCCGTCCTTTGGATGCTTGTAGAAGCTCGATCCCGGCACGCAGGCGATCCCGATTTCTTTGACAAGGTAGCTGGCGAACTCGACATCGTTGTTGGCGCCGAAGGCGGTGATGTCGGTCATCACGTAGTACGCGCCCCGCGGGCGATAGCAGTGGAAGCCGGCCTTTTCGAGCGCGGGTATCAGGCGGTCGCGGCGGGTGCGATATCTTTCGGCAAGGTCACGATAGTAGCTCGCCGGCAAACTCAATGCAGCTGCCCCGGCTTCCTGTAAAGGTGCGGGCGCGCCAACGGTAAGAAAATCGTGTACTTTGCGGATCGCATTTGTGATGGCGGGTGGCGCCACTGCCCACCCGACGCGCCATCCGGTGACGCTGTAGCTCTTGGAGAGACCATTGATCGTGATGGTGCGCTCGCGCATTCCGTCGAGGCGGGCGATCGAAATATGTTGGGCACCGTCGTACAGGATGTGCTCGTAAATTTCATCTGTAATGGCGAGCACGTTGTACTCAACGCACAGGTCGCGAATCAGTTCCAGTTCCTTCCGGTTGAAAACCTTGCCAGTAGGGTTGTTTGGCGTGTTTAAGATGATCGCCTTGGTGTTGGGCTGGAAGGCGTCGCGCAGTTCGTGTTCGTCGAAGGTCCATTCAGCCTCGGGCGTGTGCGGCGGACGCAAACTGACAAAGCGCGGTTTGGCGCCGCTCAGAATCGAATCCGGCCCGTAGTTCTCATAGAACGGCTCGAAGACGACGACCTCGTCTCCCTTGTTGCAGACCGCCAGGAGGGAGGCAATCATCGCTTCGGTCGAGCCGCAGCAGACCACGATTTCCTTTTCTGGATCGACTTGAATCCCCTGCCACTCCTGCATCTGCCGCGCGATGGCGTTGCGCAGATTCTTCGCGCCCCAGGTGATTGCGTACTGATTAACGTCGGCGGCGATCGCGTCTTGAGCGGCTTGCTTAATTTCGGCGGGAGCGGGGAAATCTGGGAAGCCCTGGGCCAGATTGATCGCCCTATGCTGCATCGCCTGCCGGGTCATCTCGCGGATTACGGACTCGGTGAAGTGCTCGACCTTATCGGAGAGAAAGTGCTTGGGGTGGATCGAAACTGGTGCCATGGAACGTAAGGCTAGCACAGGAGGAAATCAACTCACCATGGAAGCACGGAGAATTCGGAACAGACCAGGGGGATGAGCCGAGTTCTGTCTTATAATCCGGGCGTGGAAGTGACATACCAACTAACGGTCGACGATTTTCGGCAGGCGATGAAGGCCTATCGCAAGAAGAACGTGCTCCTGCGCTGGGGCTTTCGTTTCGGGGTAGCATTTGTCGGTCTTGTCGTTGGTTCGGGAGTGGCCTTTCTGGTCCTTGCGCCTCATTCCAACGCTTTTCAGAATCTCTTTCCCCTCATTGCGCTTTGTATCCTATGGCTTTTCATGTTGTGGGTATCACCGTACCTGTCGGCGCGGTCGCAATTCCGTGGCTCGCCATCCGCCAAGGCGCCCACAACCTTGGAGGCTAGTGAATCGGGACTCTATTTTCGCTCTCAGGTCTTTGACTCAAAACTCGCGTGGCCTGCATTTGCGGGATCGGTAGAGGAGAAAACAGTCTTTGCGGTCTTTACTAATCCAAGGATCTTCATCCCGATACCGAAGCGCGCATTCAGTTCGGATCAATTGATTACTTTCCGGGACATGCTTCGCGAAAAGATTCGGTCATGAAGTCGAGGCTGCGCCAGCTAAGCCCGTTGCAGACCGCCGAGAGACTCCAAAGCCTTAGCGATTTGAGTGGACCACTTCGCTACTTCGTCCTCGCGAAGCGTCCGCTCGCTGGATTGGAACTTGGCTCGCAGGAGGATCGAGTACTTTCCGACGCCTACTTTGCCGCCGCGGAAAATCTCCACGGGAGTGAACCTGCGCATCTCGGAGACACCTAGTTCTATAACACTGTGGCTAATGGTTTCGAACAGCACGCTGTCGTCGAAGACGAACGAGAAGTCGCGCTCGACCGCTGGGAAGCGAGGCAACGCTTCATAACGCGCCTGCCGCAAATCGTGCTGGTAGAGCTTGTCGAGGAAGATTTCTCCGACAAAAATGTCCTGACGAAGTTTACGCATTTCGGCGATGTCGGGATGAAGTTGGCCAAACTGCGCGACTGGCATGCCGTCCATGACTACGCGCGCCGAGCGGCCAGGATGGTAGTAGTCGGCGGATTTCGCATCGTAGTGCAAAGTCCAGGAAGAGAACGGGGCGAGCAAATCCTCGATGTCGCCCTTCAGATCGAAGAATGTGAGCGGACGCGCCGCCTGGTGTACTCCACTTTCCATCGCGCTTCCGGATGCGCCGATGCACAGCCGCTTCAACTCCACAGCTTTCGCTCCCGACGCCTCAAACACATTCCCGGCCTCGAACAGCCGGACATTCTCCGTGCCACGATTCAGGTTGTAGGCCAGCATGTTCAACATGCCAGGCAGCATTGAAGTGCGCATAACCGAAGCTTCGTCGCTGATCGGGTTGGCGAGCTCGACGGCAGGCGCGGGCGAAAACCACCTTGCATCTTCCTTCGAGATGAAGGTCAGCGAAATGGCTTCGTGGTAACCGAGCGCCAGCGCGGAAGTACGCAGCTTGGCATCTTTAGCGGCATCGGGCCGGTCGACAACCTCTCCGGCGTAGGCTGGAAGGGTGTTGGCAAACTTGTCGTAGCCGTGCAGGCGCGCGATCTCTTCGATCAAGTCGATTTCGCGCTCCACGTCGAGACGCCAACTCGGAATGTGTACCAGGTACGCGCACTCGTGGCCTGCCATCAGAACGAATCCGAGACGGGTCAGGATGCGGCTGATCTCCACGTCGCTGATTTCTTCGCCCAGGATTCGTTTGACTTCGCGGCGGTCGAGTTCGATCGGAGCCAGGTCGAGTTTGCGCGCGATCACGTCGATGACACCGCCCACTCGTTCTCCGCCGCCCGATTCGAGGATCAGTTCCGCGACCCGGTTGGTCGAAGAGATGGTGGACTCGAAATCGGCACCGCGCTCGAAACGATGAGAAGCGTCGGTATGCAGCCCGTGGCGCTTCGACATGCGACGAACCGTCACCGGATCCCACCACGCGGATTCGATCAAAATGTTCCGCGTCTTCTCGGTGATCATAGTGTCGTATCCGCCCATGACGCCGGCGAGTCCGACCGGTTTCTTCGCGTCGGCTACCACCAGATCTTCAGGGGTGAGAGTGCGGTCAACACCGTCGAGAGTCTTCAGCGTCTCGCCAGCCCGGGCCTTGCGGATGACGAGCTTGCGTCCTTCGAGCAGGTCGAGATCGAAAACGTGAGTCGGCTTGCCGCTCTCCCAGAGAACGTAATTGGTGGCATCCACGGCGTTGCTGATGGGGCGCTGATCGAGCAGCGCGAGGCGACTTGCGATCTTCGCTGGCGAAGGCTTGATGGTAGAGTTGCGAATTTCTTGAGCGGTGAACCGAGGACAAAGTTCCGGATCTTGAATTTCAATGGTGACCTCGGACTTCCCCTTGGTGGCGGGCAGTTTCGGCTCGATCGGACGGAGGGGCAGATCGTAGAGGGCCGAGACTTCGCGCGCGATGCCGTAATGATTCATGGCGTCCGGACGGTTGGTGGTGATCTCCATATCGAAGACGGTGTTCTCGCCTTCGCCTGAGACGCCCTCGACCGCGATGCCGGCCAGAGTGAGTTCGTCCGCAAGGCGACCGTAGTCAACTTTGAAATCAACGAAGTCGCGCAGCCAGTGGGGAGAGATTTTCATTCGGCACTTAGCACTTGGCACTTAGCAATTTAATACGACCATAAGTATTGAGAAAGATGGGTTGTCCTAACAAATGTCCTGCGACAGCGAGCGAACGACCAGCGGCTAATAACAATGACTAACGACTAATGACCGCCTATCCAAACTGCTCCAAAAACCTGACATCGCCATTAAAAAACAACTGAATGTCATCCACGCCGTACTTCAAAATCGCGATGCGTTCCACGCCCATGCCGAATGCAAAGCCGGACACTTTTGCTGGGTCGTAGTCCACGAAGCCGTACACATTCGGATCAACCATGCCGCAGCCGAGTAGTTCGATCCAGCCGCTGGCCTTGCAGTTGCGACAGGGGGCGCCGTCGCGGGTGCCTGTGCCGCCGCAGAAGATGCAGCTGATCTGCACGTCGGCGCTGGGTTCGGTGAAAGGGAAAAACGACGGATAGAAACGCGTCTTCACACTCGATCCGAACAATGCTTTCATGGCGTGGTCGAGCGTGCCTTTCAGATCGCAGAAGGTAATGTTGGTGTCGACGGCCAGGCCCTCGACCTGATGAAAGATAGGCGAGTGGGTGGCGTCGGGCGCGTCGTTGCGGTGCACTTTGCCGGGACACACTACCCGCAGCGGCGGCTTCATCTTCTCCATCGAGCGAATCTGCACGGGCGAAGTGTGGGTGCGCAGCAACAACCGGTCGCGCAATGGCTTCGATTCCTGCCCCGCGATGAACAGAGTGTCCTGCGTGTCCCGCGCGGGATGGTTCGGCGGAAAATTCAGCGCTTCGAAGTTGTAGTAGTCGGTCTCGATCTCGGGGCCTTCCTCGACCGAATAACCGAGGTTGCGGAAGACACCGATGATCTCGTTCATCGTTTTGATGACGGGATGCTCCGCCCCCAGAGGGCGTCGGATGCCGGGAAGAGTGACGTCGACGCGCTCGGCGGCGAGTCTGGCCGTCGAAGCGCCGCCCTGAATGCGGTTCAGGGTGGCGTCGACCGCCAGTTCGACCTTGGCCTTAATCTCATTTACGCTCTGGCCGACGTCGCGTTTGGCATCTTTTTGTGCGGCCTTCAGCCATAGATCGTTGAGTTGGGTGAGAACGCCGTTCTTGCGCGCCATCCAGCGATCACGAAAGGCTTTCCAGTCGTTTTCTGACGCGACGGCTACCGACTCCTGGTCGAGCGCGGACAACAACTCGCGCACCGCACGGTCGAGCGCGGCAGCAGAGAAGTCGGTGAGTTGGGGGACGGAGTATGGCATGTCACGAGCAACGCCCTTGAGATTTGAACCAATCCTGTAATGGATTGTCATCCTGAGCGAAACGAAGAATCCGCTGTCTATTTCACTGACAAGAAAGCAGGTCCTTCGCTTCGCTCAGGATGACAATTTCAAATAAGGACTGAATGCTGACGGCTGAGTGCTGACGGCTGTCTGCTACGCTGCTTGCCGCGCTTTCTTTGCCTGCTCCGCCAAATTCCCAAAGCCCGCCGGATCATGAACAGCCAGGTCCGCGAGAATCTTGCGATCCAGTTCCACGCCGGCTTTCTTCAATCCACTGATGAACTGGTTGTAGTTCAGTCCGTGCAGACGGGCGGCGGCGCCGATGCGGACGATCCAGATCGAGCGATATTGGCGCTTCTTCTGTTTGCGTCCGGAGTAGGCAAACTTCAGGCCACGCTCGACTGCTTCTTTCGCGGAGCGGTAGAGTTTGGATTTAGTTAGGAAATATCCACTGGCACGTTCAAGAATTCTTTTGCGCTTGGCGCGGCGTTTGGTTCCGCGTTTTACACGAGGCATGGGTGTTCTCCTTTTTTTGTTTCATCTGGCGGCTGGAGGTAAGGAGACTTCTACCCAATGGGATTTCCGAAGTCTGACCTCTTCACACGCCGCTGCGAACGTTTCGTCCACAGACTTGGTTGCTTACTTCAGGGGCTGAAGCCCCGTCTTTCGGGCGTTATGCCGGCACGGCTGAAGCCATGCCCGCCACGGGCTCTAGTACGGGATCATCCGCTTCACTTTGTGAAGGTCGCCGTCGCTCACAAGAGTCGCAGTTCCCAGATGGCGCTTGCGCTTCTTGGCTTTCGAGCTGAGTATGTGCCGCAAGTATGCTTTGTGACGCTTTACTTTTCCAGTCCCTGTTTTCTTGAAGCGCTTGGCAGCGCCTTTGTGCGTTTTCAATTTAGGCATATGAACTCCGGCAATTGACACTTGGCATTAAGAACTTGGCCAAATCACAATCCTGCCATCGCCCTTTAAGGGCAAATGCCAAGTGCTAATTGCCAAGTGCCGCTATTACGCTGTTTGCGCTCCACCTTGCGCTGGCGGAGGCGCTGGTTTCGGGGGCGCCGGTCTTTCTTTTGCTCCTCCGGCGTCTTTCTTTGGCGCCAGGATCAGGTGCAAGGTGTTGCCTTCCTGTCGTGGGCGGAATTCCACCAAACCCTTGTGCTCGACGTCTTTGATCAGGCGTTCCAGGATCCCGCGCCCCAGGCTCTGTCTGGTCATTTCGCGTCCGCGGAAGAAAATGGTCGCCTTGACCTTGTCGCCTTCGTCGAGGAAGCGCAGCACATGATTTTTTTTAGTTTCGTAGTCGTGATCGTCTACGTTGATACGAAACTTCACTTCTTTGACCGTAATGGTCTTCTGCTTTTTCTTGGCTTCGCGCTCGCGCTTTTCATTCTGGTACAGGAATTTCCCATAGTCCATGATGCGGCAAACCGGCGGTTGCGCGGTCGGGGAAATCTCCACCAAGTCCAGGTTTCTTTCGCGGGCCATCTTGAGCGCTTCGAAGGGAGGCATGATACCGATCTGTTCTCCCTCGTCACCAATCACACGCACTTCGCGCGCGCGAATGCGCTCATTCATGCGGATAAAGCGTTTGTCGATACCGTCCTCCGTCGTCGGATCTGAGCGGAAAGATGCTTGAAAAGTATAACATGCGTCGGTGGTGTGAACTCCGGACACGGTGATGGAGTTACTTTGCGAACCCTGCGGCGATTGAGGTCAAAAGCTTTTAAGCTTTCTCCTCCGAGCGAACGGGCGAGTGCGTGAACACGCATCGCGGAAGTCTTCATGTCTAAACCGTTCTCGGGGATGGCCGAGTCGCCGATTCCGGGCAGGTCGGGCGCGATCACAGTAAAGCGTTCAGCCAGGATGGGCATGATTGGCCGCCACATGCGCGAGGTCTCGGCATATCCGTGCAGCAGAATCACAGTGGGGCCGTGGCCGGCGGTCAAGTAGTGAAATTGGAGGCCGTCAACATCTTTGGTGCGAGAGGCGATGGCTTTGTCGGACTGCTCTGTGGAAGCGGTCGCTGGTAGTGAAAACGAGAGAAGGATGAGCGCGCAGACTGCCAAGACCATAAACAGCTGCAAAACGTTCTTCACGGAAAGCTCCTTTGAGAGATGCAAGATCGATTTAGAGATGCGAAATAGTGCGGAGTGATTCATCGTCCGCCGGACACATCCAGGATTGAGCCCGTGACGTAAGAAGCCTCGTCCGACAACAACCAAAGAATGACGGCAGCGACTTCTTCCGGCTGTCCGCCGCGCTTGATGGGTACCAGCGCCCTCAGTCGATCTACGCGCTCTGGCTCTCCACTGCTGGCGTGCAGATCGGTGTATATGAGTCCTGGCCGGACGGCGTTGACGCGAATCTCCTCTTCGGCGACTTCCTTCGCGAGCCCAATGGTAAGAGTGTCCACCGCCCCCTTACTGGCTGCATAGTCAATATATTCGCCAGGCGAACCGATTCGCGCTGCGGCAGACGACACGTTTACGATGGCTCCTCCGCGGCCGCCGTGCCGGGTGGACATTCGGCGCACGGCTTCGCGCGAACAGAGAAAAGCTCCAATGACATTGGTCGCGAACATGCGTTGCAAGCGCGCGGCGTCCATTGATTCCAGGCGCATCTGGGGCTCGATGGTGGCGGCGTTATTTACCAGAGCGGAGAGAGGGCCCAGTTCGCGGTTGGCGGTTTCGAAGAGGCGCACTACGTCAGGTTCTGAGCTGACATCGGCTTGCACAGCGACGGCGCGTCCATTCTCTTGCTGAATCGCGTGTGCGACGTTTTCAGCTTCGTGGCTTCGTCGCAGATAGTTGACGCAGACTGCGTAGCCCCGCCGGGCGGCGAGAAGTGCGGTCGCGGCTCCGATCCCTCGGCTGGCGCCGGTGACAATCAGAACTTGCGACCGATCACTGAGCTGTTGTTTCCGTACCTCGCCCATCACGCCACGGCGACCTTGGAAGTCCGGAGCTGACGGTAGAGCCGAAGATAGTCGTCCACCATGCGGCGGGCGGTGAAGCGTTCGCGGGCACGATTGTAGGCGCGTGTCCCGTAAAGCCGTGCCATTTCGGGGTCCTGGTGTAACTGAACGAGAGTCTCTGCCAGACTGTCAGCGTCGTTGCGCTCGAAGTACAGGGCGGCATCGCCCCACAGTTCGCGATAGACCGGAGTGTCGTTAGCGACCAACGCGCAACGCGAAAAAGCTGCTTCGATGGAGGCCAGTCCAACGGGTTCGTAGCGCGATGTCGCGGCGAAGATCGTGGACTTGCTGTAGAGGGTGCGCAATTGCGACTCGGTCTGCGCTCCCTTCACGGAAATGTCATGTTTTCCTGTGGAGACGCGCACGTCGGCTCGGATCGGCACCGGCGGAGGCGGAATCGTGTGATCCGCGCCCACAATACATACCGGCATGCCGTGGGAATGCTGAGTGAGCAGTGCGACTTGTTTTCCGGTGTCCCACAGACGGCCAATCGCAAGCACCGACTCTTCTTTGTTGACAAAGGGATTGAAGTAGATCGGATTCCTGCCGGGCGCTACCACATACGACTCGAATTCGTCGCCATAGGCGACGCGCAGCATTTCTTCCATCCAGCGCGAGGTCGTGACCACTGCCTCGGCCCGCTCCAGACCGCGAACGATCGTTTCCCGATACCAATCCAGCCACGCCGACGAAGCCGGTTCCCGTCCGTGGACACTCAGCCACCACGTAACGATGTCGCCGTGCGCGATGACCAGGCGCGGCGTCTGCACCGGCAGCGCGCCAAAACTCAGTTGATTCAGATGGAGTAGATCAGGACGCGTATCGCGAACTACTGAGCACAGATAGTCTTGCGCGGCGTGGAAGTCCTGCTCGCCTTCCTGCATCCAGTCCAGGCGGAATGCGGTGGGGTGATATTCCAACCCGTGCAAGCCCTGCATCCATCCCGTCTGATGGGGTAACGGGATCTCGCCGAAGCTGACGAGAACCACTTGGGCGCCTTGGGTTACCAGACCGGACACGAGTTCGCGAGTGTAGGTCCATACCCCGCTGAACGTATCGGCCGTAACCAGAATGCGCACAGAACCCCCGGAGACACGGGGCGGAATCGTGCCTCGCCCCTATTACCCATAGTCTATGGGTGAGCGAGCGCGGGAGCCAAGCTTTTCTTGCACACGCCGGCGTTTTTCCGCGAAACACCTGGGGTTGGACCTCATTATTGGGGACGGGCTGCTGCGGTAAAGACGCGGCTTGCCCGGGTCGAGCTTCAAGCTAGGCCGTGGTGGATTCCAGCTGGGATCGCAGCTTCTTGACCAATTCGTGGGCCGACTTCAGCATCTCGGCAGCTGCCGAGGACAGGCCTGACGCACCCAGAGCCAGCTCACAAGAGAGCAGCAGTGCCGTAACCGTGCCATTCAGTTCGCTGTGCAGAGTAGTGGCCGCCGCGCGCCGTGCCGCCACTTCTTCGCGTCGGCGGCGCTGAACCGCCGCCCGTACCTCCCGAGCCAGCCTTTCCACTCCAGTGATGGCTAGATTCACGTGGATCGGGATGGCAACTCCTAGGTGCTGCATCACTTTTTCAGCCTCTTCCGGCTCAGTTTCCAGAAGATACTGATCAAGCACGACCACCAGGTAGGTCTCGGCACGAAGCAGCGTGGCCGCTTGGCGGACACTCTCAGCCAGGACGATCTCTTCTTGGGTAGCATGACGCAGCGCTTCGGCGCACTCATCCGCCCGCAGGTTCGGAGTCACAACCATAATCATGCTCGATTAGTGGCAACTTGATGACCAAATGGTTAGTGTCTGAAAATAAAGGCTTTATCTGATCGCTTCTTGAAGGGGTTCCCTTTTCGGGATTCGCTCGAATTTTTCTGGCCGGATTTGGGCGCGCTCACGTCCTCAGGCTTCGGCGTATTCTTTCAGTTTCCGATACAGAGTCGTCTTCCCGATTCCCAGCAGCCGTGCGGCCAGTATCTTGTCGCCATTTACCTGGGCCAGTGCATTCAGGATGGTCTGCTTCTCCAGTTCGGCAATCGGCATGATGCCGCCGTTGCCCGGATGACTGTTCCCAGGTAACTCCTGCGGAGCAGAATAGACCTGGGTGGGCAGGTCGCGAACCTGAATTTCGTTTGCGCTGGAGAGCGCGCACGCTCGTTCCAGACAGTTCTCCAATTCCCGTACGTTCCCAGGCCAGTCGTAGTTCAGCAGGATCTTGAGGGCTTCGTCGGAAATCGTCTTTTCCGTTCCGGCGTCTCGTCCCAAGCGCTCAAGGACATGGGCCACCAGCAGCGGGATGTCCTGCCGCCGTTCTCGAAGAGGCGGGATGCGCAGCGTGAGCACGTTGAGACGAAAAAAGAGATCGCGGCGGAATGCGCCCTGGGCCACCGCCTGTTCCAAATCGTGGTTGGTAGCGGCCAGAATACGGACATTGATCGGTATGCGCCGCACGCTCCCGACCGGACGGATTTCCTTCTCCTGGATGGCGCGCAGCAGTTTGGCTTGCAAGTCAACTGACAGCTCTCCAATCTCATCTAGGAAGACCGTGCCACCTTCCGCGATCGCCAGGAGACCATCTTTGGGATGGGTGGCGCCTGTGAAAGCGCCCCGCACATGTCCGAACAGTTCGCTTTCGATGAGGGTCGGCACCAGAGATCCGCAGTCCACCGGGATGAACGGCTTCGTCCGATTCGGTCCAGTGAAGTGCAAGGACTTGGCCACCAGTTCCTTGCCGGTCCCGCTTTCGCCCAGAATCAGCACTGGATGCGTGCTCTGACCGGCCTTGGCGATGATGCGGTAGAGCTTTTCCATCTCGGGGGCGCGCCCGATGATGTTGCCGAAGCCCTGGCGCGACTTGATGGTCTCGCGCAGCAGGCGGTTTTCCGTCTTCAGCCGCAAGTGACCGGCCACGCGGTCCAGAAGGAGCCTGAGTTCTTCCATGCTGAAGGGCTTGGTGACGTAGTCATAGGCGCCATCTTTCATCGCTTGGACTGCGGACTGGATCGTGCCATAGCCGGTGACCACAATTACAAGCGCCTCGGGCCGATGTTTCCTGATGGTGTGCAGCGCCTCGAGTCCACGGGCGCCGGGCAGTTTCAGGTCCAGCAGGATCACGTCTGCGCCCCGGCTGTCGAGCAGCCGGTAGGCCTGCTCGGCTGACTCGGCTGTCTGCGGGCTGAAGCCCAGTGACTGGGCCACCGCCCGGCACGCTTCACGGACCGCGCGGTCATCATCCACAATCAGCAGGTTCAGGAAATTCGCTCCCTCGATTTGCGGAGGCTGGCTTAGCACAGCATCGGTTGCTACCATGACGATTCTCCCTTGGAATCCAAAACTTCACGGACGCGTTCGATCAGCACTGGGCCGGGGAAGGGCTTGCGAATTACAGAAGCGGATGGGGGACCCTCATGCGGGTTGTGGTAGCCCGAGATCAGAATCACTTTCAGCTCCGGTTTCTGGCGGCGCAGTTTCTCGGCGAGTTCGCGCCCGTTCATTCCGGGCATCATGCAGTCGGCGATCAGCAGGTCCACGTCGTCGGGGCTTTCCGCAAAAACCTTCAGCGCGCGTTTCCCACTGGAGGCCGGCAACACACGGTAGCCGGCATGGTGCAGAACGCGCTGGATGGAGTTGCGTGCGCTGGAGTGATCGTCGACCAGCAGGATGGTTTCTCCGGCTCGTGGCCGTGGTGCCGGAACGGTCGCTGCGGCGACGGCCTCGATGGCGGGAAACAGGACCTCGAATCGGGTACCGTGTCCGGCTTCACTCTTTACTTCGATGGCGCCCCCGGACTCGGACACGATTCGCTGCACGGTGGCAAGTCCGAGGCCGGTGCCGTGTCCGGGTAGCTTGGTAGTGAAGAAGGGCTCGAACAGCCGCGCGCGGGTTCCCTCATCCATGCCGCAGCCGGTGTCCTCGACCAGAAGTGAAACCGCGTCCGGCACGCCGCTGAGGCGATGGCTGACCTCGGTGCTCACGGTGATCCGCCCGCCGTGGGGCATGGCGTCGCGGGCGTTAAGCACCAAGTTGAGCAGCACCTGCCGCAACTGCGCCTGATCCGCCAGCACGGTTCGAAGGTTTGGGGATAACATCGTTACGAGTTCAATCTGCTCCCCGATCAGACGCCGCAACAGGTTCTCGGTGGAAGAGACAATGTCGTTGAGCAGAATCGGTCGTGGCTGCGGTACCTGCTTGCGAGCAATGGCTAGCAATTGTTGCGTCAACGCCGCTCCCTGCTCGCCGGCTAGGCGGATTTCCTCCACGTGCTGGAGCAGCCTGCTTCCGCGCTCGATTCCAGCCGAAAGCAGGTCGCAGTACAGGAGAACGCCGGTCAGCAGATTGTTGAAGTCGTGCGCAATTCCGCCCGCCAGCCGTCCGATGACTTCCATCTTTTCCGCTTCGCGCGATTTCTCAGCGGCGCGCTTGCACTCCGTCGTGTCTTCCAGCATGGCGATTAGGAAGGAGGGTTCGCCCCCAGCGTCGTGTGCTGGGGACAAAGTCAATTGAGCCCAGAGATACGAGCCATCCTTGCGGCGGAAGTGCCCCTCCTGCTTCAAGGTATCCCGCACGCCCCGCCTCAACTCCCCGAGGCGTGCGTCGTCTTGCTGAAAACCGCCGGGATGCAACTCTCGCGTCTGCATACCGGCCAGCTCTTCTTGGCGATAGCCCAGCATTTTCGCGAACGCGGCATTGCATTGCAGAATGAGGCCGTCGAGAGTGCATCCGCCGATCCCGACCGCAGCGCCTTCAAACATCGTCCGAAAGAGCAGTTCGCGGTCGCGTGTCATGCCTTCCAGTTGGGCCGTTCCTTTGGCTCTGGCCGCCGCTTTCGCCGCCCCAATCATGCAACCTCCTGGAATCGCGATCCTTCGTCGGCAGCGGGGGGAACTCCGCCAGTTCCAAGCCGGAAAAGATCACCCAGCTTTCCGCTAGCGGAGGCCCGCTGCCTGTTTTGGGAAGTGTAGAGGTTTGGCGACTGCCGCTAAGTGCGTGCCGTCACGTCAGATTGTGATGATTTCGGAAGGGGGTACAAGCGATCACTAGGACGTGTTGCCGGAACGGAGGTCGTAGCAGACCGTTCCCGGCGTTCAGCCTTGCGTGCCTCTAGTGCAACTCGACGGCCTGGGCAAGCCGGAAAGTTAGCCGTCGCTCTGCGCCAAACGATACTTCTTTCTTACCGGTCGCGTAGGCCGTCCCGGTGCCTCCAGCGGCTCCAACGAGCGAACCGATCAGTGCGCCTTTACCCCCGCCCGCCAAGCCGCCGATCAGGGCGCCGGCTCCAGTGCCTCCCCCGATCATGGCCCAATCCCTCTTCTCGTGAGATCCACCCTTAACGAACAGGCTGGAAGTCTCGATGGCCACCGGCTTCCCGTCCACCGTGAGGCTGACCAGCGCGATGCGGAGGTAGCCGGGGTCATGGAGCCGTCCCGATGCTTTCGCAGCCAACACGCGTCCGCTTGCGGGTGCGCCACGCGGGATCGCCGTCTGCCCTTCAATCACGATCGGATCATCCAGTGTCCCTTCAAAGCTGTCGCCCGCATTTGATGAGGCGCTCGACACGGTGTTCTGCAAGCGAATCGTGATTGGCGTTCCCGCCGGAAGTTTGCTGACGGCCGGCACTAGCGAACTGCTGGGCGAAAGTCCGGTTGACCGCGACTCGCGGTCGAAAGGCATTTTCTGGGGATCGTCGGCAGTCGCTGAATCATCGCCGGGGATGCCCGTTTCCTTGCCGCACGCCAGCGTAAAACCAATCATCAGTGCGAGAACCGCGATTAGCGAGGCCCGAGACAGTTTCATCAAGTCTCCTCTTCCGACAATACGGAAGCGCACGGGGAATGCCCATCATATCTATTGAAAACATTGTACTTATGAGTCGTACTCGGAGAGGAGTTGTGTATTTTTTGCCCGCGGTCAGGAAATAGCGCTGGGGCTTCGGTCCGATTACCTGAAAAGCCCGGCCCGGGGTCTCATTATCTGTCACACACAATGCTGACTGGACGCAAGAGCGCGATAGTAAGCTGCTCTAGCACTTAGCGCGGATCAAGGATCGAAAGCAGCTCAGAGCGGGCCGCCTCAAGCAACTCCTGATCGGAACAGACGAAAGCCAGAGACTCGGAGCCGGATGTGGTCTTAAGCGCTAAACAGCCGGCCAGTTGAATCGCGTCATAGGCGCGGAGGGCGTACCGATCAATCATCTCCGAGGCGCCGTCCAACACTGCGTCGGTGAGTACTTGGCGGAGAAATCTGGTTTCTAAGTGTTGTTGAAAACGATCGAGAATCATGCCGACCAATTTGGGGTCAATATCTCCGGCCCGCTCCCGTCGCCTTATCGCGGATCGAAACTCGACCTGAGACAATGTGAGCACAGCGAAGCGATTCTCAACCGAGTCGTTCGCGAGCTGGAGCAATCTATCGGTACCGGGCTCTCGAACATACAATTTCACCAGTGCACTCGTTTCCAGGTAGTAAAGAGCCAATATCAACGCCTCTCACGCAATATGGTCGCAGACAGGTCCTCACCGCGAATTTCAACCGGATGAAAATCGGGCGCACGATCTTCTCCACTTCCCAGTATCGTCTTCACTTCAGGCATAAGACGATTCAGCCGTATCGCGGTGACTGGGAACTGAGGAGCCTTCGGATTTTGCACTTTGCTCGTTAAAATCAGCCGCCTATCGATTGCACCGCGCAACACGTTCTGTCTCGTCGCGTCGGCGCTTGCCCAGGAAAGGCCTGCTGAAGGCAGGGCCGCATCACGAAACCACTTCAACGAAACAAAATCGTAGCCCCGACGAGACTCGGCGCGGTCTAGCGTTCGAATCAGATCCGAGAGAGGATCGGCAGCTAAAGGGCTGTTCTGCGCGGGCAAGGTGGGCGGAGCGGAAACCGTCGAATTTGTTGTCGGATGCGGAAGTTGGTTTGAGACTTCTTGAACTGGCTCAAAGCGGATATAAATCGTGTCGGTCTCGGGTGACCAGTTTTTCTCGAAGACTGCTGTCTTCCTCTTGTCTTTCGTCTTTCCGTGAAAACGGACGCGATGCTTGAAACCTTTCCGGAGAAGGTCCAATTCTCGTAGGGTCTCCTGCACTTTCTGCTCAAATTCCGTTTCCACCTGCTCAATAGTCTTCATTTAGATATCCTCAATTCTAGTTAAGATAGTTATGCGTCGGCTTCCGCCTTCCGCTATTGATATCTATCATAGAAACTGGAACAATGTCAAGCGAAATCGCATACGTCTTTCCTCTTTAGCCTAGTGTGTCCAGCGCTAAAACCACCCAATGCCTAAAACAGTTATGACTTGCGCAGCCGACAAGGGAAAAAAGGGGAGCGTCTCCGCTCCCCTTGGTTGCTTTGTATGCTGACTGTTGAAGTACTGAAAGCTAGTTCGAGCTACCCGTTCCGGCGGCAGCGCTGATGTTGCCGTCTTCCGGTTGCAGAACCACGCCGTCAAACGGAGTCGCGGCCACGAAACGCCCACCAATCACGCTGACCCGACGCAACGGGAATCCGGCGTCCGGACCGCGCTGCCACGAGCGTCCGCTGTCGCTGCTGACGAAAATCACTCCTGTCGAATCGCTGGTCGCGAGCAACCGCTTGTGCGCGGCGTCGAAGCTGACCGAGGTGATGTCCTTGCTCGGCAACCCATTCACGACGTGCTCCCAGGTGGTGCCGTTGTCGGCGCTGTGGAAGATGCCTTCGCGAGCGGCGATGACGATCGCCCCGTCATGGGCAATCGCGCTGCCGCGGATGCCCACCAGATAGGAAGGCAGCCCGGCCAGTTTCCAGGTCGCGCCGGAATCATTGGAGACCATTGCGCTTGACCGCGTGGTGGCCACCATGAAGTTGCCCTGTTCCCGTACCGAGACGAAATCCTTCTGTCCCAGCACCGCGCCGCCCTTCCAGGTCTTACCCTGGTCGGTGCTCCTGTAAATGCCCTGATTGGTTGCAGCCAGCCAGCGCTGCGAGCCCAGTTCCAGATCGTTCACCCGAGCGTCGAGTTCTCCCGACTTCTTCGTGATAGTTGTGGCCGTAACCTTCTTCGACCCCTTTTTCGCGCCCTTAACGGTCTGTTCCGTTACGATCACGTTCATCGGATGCCACTCACTGGCGTTACGGTCGAGAGAAAACATTCCTCGGTTCGTTCCCGCCACCAGGGTGCCATTGGTGGCCTGCTTTAAAGCGAAGACGTCGCGTCCGCCCAAACCTGCGCTGCGCTGGAGCCAGGCGTGTCCGGCGTCACGGGTGTAGAATACGCCGCCGTATTCACGGTCATTCACGACGCCTACGTAGAACGTGTCCGCTTCCTTGACGTCGGCAAGAAGGGCCGAAACGTAGCGATGAGCGTAGCCTTTGTTCGATGTGGACCAGCTCTGGGTCCCGTCGTTGCTGGCCATCACGCCGCTGCGGTCCGTCGCCAGGAGCACGTGGTTCGAATCACGCGGATCCACTAGGACATCGTTGACTACGATCTCAGGGTTGCTCATCCGCTTCCAGGTTTTGCCGAGATCGGAGGTCTTCCACAGACCTTCTGTGGTGCCGGCATAGACGATATTTTCGTTGGTCGGATCCTGCTTCAGTACACGCGTGCGCCGCGCCGAAAACGGGATGCCCTGAATCTTCGAGAACTGATTGCCCGCGCTCTCGCTCTTGTAAATCCCGGAGCAGGCGCTGGCAAACACGACCGAAGGATTGGAATGGTCCACGATCACCGAGAAGACATCGGAATCGTCAATCATGCCCTTCTTGATCTGCTGCCAACTGGCGCCGCCGTCCGCGGTCTTCCAGGCCAGGTGCCAGGTGCCCGCATAAACGACGTTGGAATCCTTGGGATCAACCGCGATTGACTCAATGTTTTTGATGTCGGCGTGATTCGCGGGAGACATACGTTCCCAGTTGTCGCCGCCATCCTTGCTGCGGAATACGCCGTCGAGTGCTCCGGCTACCAGCACCTTGGAATTCGCTGGGAAGATCGCCATGGCACGAATGGACTTGCCGTGCATTGCGGGCAGCGTTTCCCAGTTCTTGCCGCCGTCGTGGGTACGGAAGATGTCGCCGATCTGCTGGCTCGACACGCTCCAGGCCGAAACATAGATGTGTTTCGGATTCTTGGGATCGATCATGATGTGGTCGAGCACATAGTCATCGCCGCCCAGGCGAGCAAAACGCGACCAGCTGTGTCCCGCATCATTCGAGACAAACAGTTGGCCGGTGCTCGTGCCCAGCAGCATGTGATCGGGATTGTGGGAATCATAAGCCAGGCTGCGCGCATCGCCGCCATCTGGACCCAGTACCTGCCAGGATCCGGAGGCCAGCAGCGCGGTGCTTACCAGGCTGAAAGCCACGACAACCAAACTCTTGCGGAAAAGGCCCCAGTTCATATACGTAGTTTGACCCCTGCGAACGGTATTCGCCCGTCCCAGAGACTGACAGGCTACCACGCGGGCGGCAAGGTTACCGAAGAACAGAGACGAAAAAGGGCCGGTAGGGTTGCCCCTACCGGCCCTGGGTATGCCCTTCCTACTTGTTGACGCTATTGAGCCTTTTTGGCGGCTTTCTTGGCTGCCGGCTTCGGATGATCCGGAATGGCCTTCACTTTCGTTTCATCCACAGGCGTCGTCGTGCTGGCCTCGGGGAAGCTGGCGCCGGACGGGACGATCCAGTGTTCCGAGGTCATCGTGCCCTCGTTTCCAGTGCGCGTTTCGATCCGGCTTGGGTCAATATTCTGCTTGGCTTCGCCGCCCGAGATGTAGGCCTTGACGTCGACAGCGCGCTCGGCCGCCAAGTTCTTACGCTTCTCCTTCGGATCAGCGTTACCAACGACCACCAGCTTGGCTTCCGGATCCTGCTGCAACTTCAGGGCAACATCGTCCAGCATGGCCTTGCAGGTGTTGTCCACGCGCCACGGTTTCACCTTGTTCGGGTATTGGCATTCGTTCAGCTTGCTGGACTGCGGTGGCGGAGGTGGCGGGTTCTCCACCGTTACCGAACTCGAGGTCGAAGCCGTCAGGCCGCGGGAATCGGTACACGTCGCGTTTACCGTGACGGTACCAGCGGGGGCTCCAGTGGTATTTAGAGTGGCCGAATTTCCGCTACCGGAAATGCTGCCTCCGCTCGACGTCCAGCCACCCACCGTCACCGGAACGTTGTCCGGGCTGGTGCAGGTGCACGTGATGGTTGAGGGCGAGCCGGTCAAAACGCTAGTGGGACTTGCCGAGCAGGAAATCTGTGGCGGGTTCTTGGGCGGCTCTTTCACGGTAAAGTTCGATGTGCAGCTCGCCTCGTTGTTCTTCTTGGCCTTCGGATCGGTCACGCGCGCGGTCGCGGTGTAGTTGCCGCCAGCCAAGCCGTTGGTGTCGATCGACGCACCGGTATCCCTGCCCTCAATCTTGCCGGCGGTGCTCGACCAGACATAAGTGAGCGCGTGCTTGGGGTTGAAGTTGCTCGGAGCCACGGTGACGTGCACGGGTTCGCCGACCATCACTTCGCTGTGGTCGACTGAGCAGGACGCCGCCGGCGGCGCTTCCTTCTCGCCGCCGCCGAAGTTGAACACCAGGCCGGTGCGCAGCCGCGCCCCATTCAGCACCGGGCGGCGAAGTTGGGGGTCGGTCACCGGCACGACACTGGAAAAATTGTGCCGCCCGAGGACGTAGTCCGCTTCGAAGAGCCGCAAGCTCATCGCCTTCCAGATCTTCAAGTCCATGCCACCGCCGAGAATTGCTCCGACGCCGTTGCTGGGATCGAGGCCCTTCGGGGTCAAGCGATTTAGCCCGAAAAGGGTGTGGGCAAACAGGTTTATGTTCTCTGAGCGCCAAGTGAACTTGGGTCCGATGCTGGTTGTGCTTTCAACGGCGATATCGTTCCAGTTCGCGCCGTAATCGAAATCCAACGCCCAGTTTTTGGTGAAGTTGTAGGCCAAACTGGTGCCGACTCCCTTTGACATCGAGGGCAGCTTAAAGGCAATTGGATTCCCGAAGGCATCGACTCCGCGGGGAATGTTGCCTCCTGGGTTCAGCCATTGATAGCCGACAAAAAGCTCGACCTTTGGCGGCGCTTGGTCCTGCGCACTCGACAAAGACGGCAACAACACTACAAACACAGCCAGCACGATCGCGACACAGGCGCATCTCCAGCGTGTCTGGGAACAAAGTGACATAGAATCCTCCGAATCGAATCTACGACGAACTATGTACTAAAGAACTGAATAGCGGAACCTGTTGGAACCGACAGAATACCGGAGCCTGATGGTACGAAAGGATGATGCCGCACTGGGAACCATGAATTCTACCGCACAGCGCGCTTCTGGAGAAAGAAAGAATTGTCGTTCGAACGATCTGCAACGCCATCGGCCTCTGCGAAAAGCGCTCTCTAGCAATTTTGCTAGAGCTCATCTCAAATTGATATACATCTCTTTTTACCCAATGCAGGGAGGAAAATCGATTGGAATCGATCCACGATTCCCATCCGCTCAGGGTTGCGGGGCAGGGCTCTAAGCTCAATAATAACTGTTTGGACCTATGACTCAGGAACGCATACTAATCGTCGAAGACGAAGCGAACGAACGCACTGGCTTGGCGGAGCTGGTTTCCAGTTGGGGCTACCGCACCGACACTGCTGCCGATGGCGTTGAGGCTCTCGAAAAGGTGAGTGCGTTTTCCCCCTCCATCGTCATCACTGACGTGAAGATGCCGCGCATGGATGGAATGGAGTTAGTGGAGAAGCTCGCCGATCTTTCTCAGTCCATTGCCGTGGTGATGGTTACCGCGCAGAAGACCACTGAAACCGCTTTTCACGCGGGGCGCCTCGGAGTACAGGACTACATCGAGAAGCCGATCGATTTCCGCCGGCTGCGGTCGATCTTGGGAAATCTCGGCGAGATTCTCCAGACTCGCACCGAGAATGAATCCCTGCGGCGCTCTCTGCGGGACAAAGGTGCGCTCGGCCGTCTGGTCGGCTCTTCGCCCAAAATGCTGGAAATTTTCCACCTCGTCGAAATGGTTGCTCCCAGCACTGCCTCGGTCCTGATCACCGGAGCCAGCGGTACGGGAAAGGAATTGGTGGCGCGCACAATTCACGACATGAGCCCACGCCGGAACAAGCCGTTCGTCCCCATCAATTGCGCGGCCATCCCTGAGACTCTGATCGAGAGCGAAATCTTCGGTCACGAGAAGGGCGCTTTCACGGGCGCGCTCGAGCGCCGCACCGGCTGCTTCGAACTTGCTGAAGGCGGAACGCTGTTGCTCGACGAAATCGGCGAGATGCCGGTGGCTACGCAGGCCAAACTGCTGCGCGTGCTCGAGGATCACAAGCTGCGCCGCCTCGGCAGCAAGGTCGAGACCTCAGTGGATGTCCGCGTACTGGCTGCGACCAACAAGGTTCCCGACGAAGCGGTCGAGAAAGGAGAATTGCGCCAGGATCTCTATTACCGCCTCAATGTGTTCAATATTCATATGCCGCCGCTGCGCGATCACAAGGACGACCTCCGCGACCTGGTCAAGTCCTTGCTGGCGGAGATGAGCAAGAAGCACGAACGCAAAGTAGCGGATGTCAGCGAAGCCGTCCTGAACCTATTCCAGAGTTACTCCTGGCCGGGCAATGTCCGCGAGTTGCGAAATACGCTGGAGCGGGCCGTCATCGTTTGTGAAGCTGGCCTGGTCGAAACCAAGCACCTGCCGCCTGGATTCGGCCAAAACGTTCGTCCCGCGGTACATGATCCGGACGCCGTCCATCTAGGGGTAGGCACAACTGTGGAAGAGGCCGAGAAGCAACTCATCCTCAAGACTCTGCAGGCGACCACGAACAACAAGACCAGGGCAGCCGAAATTCTCGGCATCAGCCTAAAGACGCTCCACAACAAGCTCAAGGAATACGGACGAGCGGCGGATGCGGTGATGGCATCGGAGGAATAGAACCAGTTCTCAGTTCCCAGTTCTCAGTTCTCAGCAATAGCCCAAGGGCTCGACATAGGACTGGGAACTTAAAATGGCACTGGGAACCGAGAACTGAGAACCGAGAACTGGTTTTCGATGAGCCGCAAAGCCATCATCGTGTTCGCGATCACCGCGCTGATCACTGCGTTGGTGTTCGGATTTTCCTGGATCTATCTTTCGCAACTGCTCCGGCAGCGATTGCTGTGGGCCGACGAAACTGCCTCCATGCTCACCCGCCAGTTGGAGTACACGGCCTCCAAAGCCGTGCCCGATCTGACCAGCACTCGCGTCGATACCTCTAATCCCAAGGCCTTGCGCGCCGCTGTCGCCGAATATCTCCAGACCGACAGCAACCTCAACGACATGCTGGAGTCGGTGGTTGGAAATTCGCAGATTATCTACGATGCCGCCATTGTCGATCCGTTCGGCATCGCCATCCTGGATACCAATCCCGCGCTGAACGGGAAGCCCATTCCGCCTCGCCCTGACCTGATTGTCTTGCGCGATGCCGGCTTCAGGCGCCAGTTACGCTTGCTCTACAATCCGGGCACTGTTTATGACGTAAGCATTCCTTTGCAACTCGGCGGCCAGCCGTTTGGCAGCGTGCGCGTTGGCGTCGCGACCGTTTTTCTTCGCAATGAACTCACTCCCCGTCTGCAGCAGGCGGCGTTCTTTTGTGTGGTTGCGGTTTTCTGTTCGCTGGTGCTGTCCGCGGTGATCTCGAATCTTGCGCTCGGCCCGCTCAAGCGGATCGCCGCCAACCTTGACATGGCCAGCGCCGTCGACACCGAGATGCTGCCCGCCGACGATTCGCCCGCGGATGAAGTTGGCCTTGTCTCATTGAAGATCGCCCACCTCGGCCGCCAGATTCGCGACACCAACCAGATCTTTGCCGCCCTCAAGGACAACGTCGATCATGTCATGGCGAACCTGCAGGATGGCCTCATGCTCTTCACGCCCGACTCACGGGTAGTGTTGGTCAGCGCCTCGGCGGAGCAATTTCTCGGTCGTCCCCGCCACGAAATTCTGGGACGCAGCGCTCAGGAAATCTTTTCCGATGGCTCGCCTCTGGGCGCCGTCGTGCTGCCGGCTTTCGTAGCGCAGCGCAACCTCGCGCAGTACGAATTCGACGCCGCGGACAAGCGTCGTGTTCAGGTCTCGCTTGATTTCATCCAAGAGGAAGGCGCCTCTATCGGAGCTCTGCTCATCATGCGGGACCTCGAGTCGGTGCATCGGATCGAAGATGAAATCGAAATCTCCCGCCGTCTTTCCGCCAGCGGCCGCCAGACAAAGGAGGTTGCGCACGAGGTTAAGAATCCCATGAACGCTATCGTCCTTCACCTGCAACTGCTGCAGGACAAAATGCAACAGGCGGACCCCGAAACCCGCCGCCACATGAGCGTCATCGGCGATGAAATTCGCCGCCTCGACGGCGTGGTGCAAACCCTGGTGGATTTCACGCGCCCGCGCGAACTCCATGAGCAGGACATCGATATGCGAAAAATTCTAGAGGACGTTTCCGTCCTGGCCGCTCCCGATGCCGAGCAACATGGTGTGCGCCTGGCCCGCGAGCTACCCGCGGAACCTCTTCTCGTTCGCGTGGACTTCGATCTCATAAAGCAGGCAGTTCTGAATCTGGTATTGAATGGAGTGCAGGCCATGGCTGAAGGCGGTACCCTGACCCTTGCCTCGCGGCGCGAGGATGACAGCATTCTCACCGAAGTGCGTGACCAGGGCGCCGGCATTCCTCCTGAGCTCCAGGGGAAGATCTTTCAGCTCTACTTCACTACGAAGAAAGAGAGGGGCGGGAGTGGGATCGGGCTGGCCCAAGCCTCCCAGTACGTGGAGTGGCACCACGGCAAAGTGGATTTCGAATCCACGGTCGGCGTCGGTACCACCTTTCGGTTGCGACTGCCCGCGGTGAGCCAGCACCGCGAAGCACAGAAGGAAGTTCCCGCGCGCTCCTGATCGCGCTTGCCGATACGGAGGCGAGCAGCGCATGGAACTGCATCTAACTCGCATATGTGTTTGACCGCTATTCTCGTAGCCGTGTTCCTGGCCCCGCTCTCGCCGGCGCGTGATTGTAGCGACGCGGCTTGCCGCGTCTCCGCTGAGTCCGCCCAGGCACCCGCGGGGAATCCGCAGGACGCTGCACCTGATCAGGCACCGGCCGACCAGAAGCAATCGGAGAGCAAACCGGAAGAAACGCCACCAGCCAAGGAAGCCGAAAAGCCCAGCCCGCCAACATCTCCGGGCAGCCGTTCTGCCACAGGTGTGGGCAAGCACCGTACCCGCGCTCACAAGCCGAGCACGGCGGCTGCAGCAGGCGAGCCGCGCAAAATCGTCGTCCATCAGGGTGGTGCCAGCGAGCCCATCGCGCAAATCGTGCCTGGGATTACCCAGGAAGAAGCCAGCCACCAGCGTGAGAGCGCCGAACGACTACTCGCTTCAGCCGAATCCCATCTCAAACAGATTGCCGCGCGCAGCCTGACTCAAACTCAGCAGGAGATGGTCATTCAGATTCGCCAGTACATGGACGGGGCTCGTTCCGCGCTCAAGGAGAACGATACTCAGCGAGCGCACACGCTGGCGCAGAAGGCCTACTTGTTGTCGGATGACCTGGTGGGGCACTAGGCTGTCGGGGCCAGGCTACTAAACCTCACGCCTTATTTTGGTTTGGCGGTAGTCCGCAACGCATTCACCCGCGCGAGCAGGTCGCGAGAAGGCGCCTGATACGGCCCAGGGATCTTCACCGCTTCTTCCAGCGCGGCGCGCGCCTCAGCTACCTTGTTCGCCTTCCCACAGGCGTATCCCAGACGATAGAGCGCAGTCGCATAGGCCGCGTCATCTTGTCCTTTGAGCAGGCTTGCAGCGGCTTTTAGTTCGACGATCGCAGCTGAAGTCTTCTCTTGCCGCACGTAGGCCCAACCTAGGCTCGAATGAGCCACACCCCCTGAGAGCTTTCGCGATTTGTCAGCGTCGGGAGCGTCCGCCTTAGCCATCTCAATCACTTTCTGCGAGTAGGTAATCGCCTTTGCCCAACTGGCCGGACGAGTGTCGTCGACATAGGCGTTCGCCAGCAACAGCATGGTCGGCATGCTGTTGGGATTGGCCGCCAGCGCCTTCTCCCCGTACGAGTACAGGCGGACCGAGTCGTTCAACTGCCCGAGGGTGAACATCGCATACTGCGTCACCGGTTCTTCAAAACGCGATGCGGGAAACGCGGGCGTGAAGCGCTCGATATAGCTCATGCGGGTCTTCGCATCTTTCTCATCGGCGATAGTGTTGAAGGCCACTGTTTCCAGGAACTCGTAGGAACTCTTATTGCTTTCCTTGGCATCGGCCACGCGGGCCGCGAACTGTTCGTCGCTCATGCCTTCGGGTTTTGGTGTTTGGGCTACGGAGTTGTACGCCTTCCCACCACGCGTTGCGTAGTCCATGACCTTGGCGTTTGACTTCATCTGCTGCGCGACATTGGTCTGGGAAACCAAGATGTCGAGATTGGTCGGCGCTCCCGCCAGCGCCTTGTCGCCGTAGCTGAGAGCTTTTTCCAGATTGCCGTCCGTCTGGTACGACTGTGCGATCTGCCAGTTCCCGTACGCGACCGCGGCCGGGTTACCTGAGAACTTCTGCACAAAGTCCTCGTACATGGCGAGCTTCTTCTGCGCAGCCTGCTCGTTCGCGATCGCGGTCAGCGCCTGGTCTTCAGGCGTGCCTGCGGGGATTACGAGCTTATCGAGCTGGGCAAAGCAGGACAGGGAGAACAACAGGACAACGATGGCTGCACGACGCATGGCAACCTCCGCGAGACGGGAAAGATTTTCAGGGCGCATCGTAACGCCGAATGGTGCGCAGTGCAAGGCGGCTGTTTCGCGAAAGCGCGGGCAGGGATGCACTGATCGCCGGGCTACCTACGTCCCTCGCGCTTCTGCGCCACCACCAGTCCGCGCGGGGTCCGCAGGAGCACGACTGAGATTAGTCCCTCGCGTTCCAGCTTCAGCGCCGCTTCGCGGACAATCTTCAAATGCGAGCTGGCGTCGTGCATCAGGATCAGACCGAACGGATTGATCTGCGGCAAGAACCGCCGGATCTCCTGCTCCCGGATCGGCATGTCGCTGTCGCTGAACAACAGATCAATCGTACCGTCGACTTTCATTTCCAGGCTTGACTCGTTGCGCAACTCGATCCATTCCGCCAGCCCGGATGCGGCAATGCGCGCCTGCGCGCTCTCATAAACCTTAGGATCGAATTCGCAGGTAATGACCCGTCCCCGGCCGTTTGTCTTCAGCCCCTCTGCGATCCAGAGCGTGCTGATGCCACTGAACGTCCCTGTCTCGACCACCAGCTCGGGCTTGATGGTCGTGACCATCGTGCGCAGAAACTCCAGCACTTCGACCTCGGCGGTCATGGAATCGAACATGCTCCACCACTCCGGGTGGGGACACTCGGGTGTGGCGCGGTGGTATTCCGGCTGAAGGTGGTCCCCGCGCTTGATCTGCCGCAGGATGCGGTGTTCCTGCTTTTCTTTTTTGAAGAGGCGGCGCAGATCGAGAGCCATAGAAGGGAGTTTATCGAAAAGAGAAACGTTCAGACGTTTCGGTGGGGTCACTTTGTGAGCTTTGCGGACTTCTTCGCGACCTTTGCGGTCCAAAAGCTCTTAACCGCAAAGGTCGTAAAGGAACGCCGCAAGTTCGCAAAGACTCCTACTAAGTACTGGTCTACCAAACCCGGCACGCGTTTTCACGCACCATGGCCTGTCCCGCCTTGCATCCCCACGCCTGTTGGAATTCCGGCATATTCTGCACGACGCCATTCACGCGATACCGACCCGGAGAATGGGGGTCGGTGTTGACCAGGGTACGAGCCAGTTCCGGCTTGCGTTTTTCGCACCAGACCCGGCCGAATCCCAGGAAGAAGCGCTGCTCGGGGGTATAGCCGTCGATCTTCTCGGCGGCCTTGCCGGACTTGTCGGCCGCGATCATTTCGCGCAGTGCCATTAGGGCAATGCGCGCGCCGCCATTGTCAGCGGTGTTTTCTCCCAGCGTGAGCCGGCCATTCAGCTTCAAGTCATCGACCGCAACAAAGTTGCTGTATTCATCGGCAACGCAACTGGCGCGCTTTTCAAACTCTTTGCCGTCCCGCTCGGTCCACCAGTCGCGCAGATTGCCCTGCGGATCGAACTTGCGTCCCTGATCATCGAATCCGTGCGTCAGTTCATGTCCAATGACAAGGCCGATTGCGCCCATATTCACGGCGTCATCCATCGTTTTGTCGAAGAACGGAGGCTGCAAAATGCCAGCGGGGAAAACGATTTCGTTGTACGAGCCGCTGTAATATGCGTTCACGGTGGGCGGTGTCATGCCCCATTCTTTGCGATCGAGAGGCTTGCTGATCTTCGCAATCCGGCGGCGCGTTTCAAACTCGTTGGAACGCAGAAAATTCCCCATTAGATCACCGCGCTCGACCGTCAGCGAACTGTAGTCCCGCCACACGTCCGGATATCCGATCTTGTTCCGGATCGCCTGCAGCTTGATCTTGGCCTGCTTCTTGGTTTCGTCGGTCATCCAGGGCAGTCCGGCGATGTCCTGATCGAGCGATTTCTCCAGTGCATCCACCATCTTTAGCATGCGCTGTTTGCTGTCGGTGCCGAACGCCACTTCGACATACTTCTGTCCCAAGGCTTCCCCTAGTCCTCCGTCAGTCAGATCCACGCAACGCTTCCAGCGGTCCTGGATCTGGGCTTGCCCGGTCAGGTATTGCCGCATTTTGAAGTTGTCGTCCACCCAGGGCTTCGAGAGCCAGGGCGCCGATGTATTCAGCAGATGCCAGGTCGCATAGGTTTTCAGAGCCTCGATCGATTCGCTGTCGAGCAGGACGTTCACATCCTTGAAAAAGTCCGGATTCGCCACATTCAAATCCGAAAAAGCGGGCGTGCCAATCGCCGTGAAGTAAAGGTTCAGATTGAAATTCGGCGCCAGCGCGATCGCCTGGTCGCGTGCCATCTTATGATCGCGTTTCTTCGGATCGCGCCGCTCGGTGCGGTCCATCGAAGCCTTGGCCAGCGCCGTTTCTATGCGCAGCACCGTCTTTGCCGAATCCGCCGCCTGTTCGGGAGGGCGTCCGGCAAGAGTAAAGAGCCGCGTCGCGTAGTAGACGAGGTGTTGACGCATCTCGACCATCTTGGGATCGTCTTTGATGTAGTAATTACGATCCGGCAGCGTCAGTCCGCCCTGGTCGATGTTGGCGACGACCGTATCGGCATTGTGCAGGTCGGGCGAAGAATAGAAACTGAACAAGCCCCGCGAGCCACGTAGGTGGAGCCGGGCAAGGGCCTCAATGAGCGCAGCTTTGTCCTTCACTGCGGCAATGCGATCCAGTTCCGGCTTGAGCGGTTCGCTGCCCTTGGTGTCGGCGGCCTTTTCGTCCATACAGGAACTGTAGAAGTCACCGATCTTCTGGGTGAGTGCGTCCCGGCCGGGCGCGGCAACGGCGGCTTTTTCCAAAATGTCGCGCATGGTGAACTGGTTGCGCTCGTCAAGTTCGATGAAGCTGACCCACGAAGATTGATCGGCAGGGATCTCCGTCTTCTTGAGCCAGTTCCCGCATGCATACTGATAAAAATCGGTGCAGGGATCGACCGTTTTATCAATGTTGTCGATGCTGAAGCGTTGGGAAGCTTCGGACTTGAGGGCAGCAGTGGGTGGGGTCTGGGCAACGCTGAGAGACAAGACAATCAGGACGAAAGCGACAAACAAAAACGGACGCATTGGAACCTCTCAAGAAGTAGACGACAAAAATCAGAAATGGAAAGCAGAAATGAGACGTGCCTTCACTCGCTCGTAAAGTAATCCACCGTCACTGGATTCTCAAACAGCGAGTAATCACGCGTCACCACCGTGATGCCGCTCTCGGTGACGAAGTAGCGCTCACGGTCGGCTTCGGTGTCGTACCCGATGGTCGTACCTTCGGGGATGTGCACGTCGCGGTCAAGAATCGCGTTCCGGATTTTGCAGCGGCGTCCGACGTTCGCGTGCGAGAACAAAATACTCGATTCGACTTCGCTGTAGGAATTCACGCGTACGTCCGGCGACAAAACGCTGCTCTGCACCGAGCCGCCCGAGATAATACAGCCCGCAGAGACCAGCGAATCGACCGCGCGGCCCATGCGCCCCGCTTCCGCGAAGACAAACTTCGCGGGCGGATACTGGCGCTGGTGCGTCCGGATCGGCCAGTGTTCGTCATACAAATTAAATACCGGGGATACGGACACCAGATCCATGTTCGCTTCGTAGTAGGCCTCGAGCGTGCCCACGTCGCGCCAGTATTGCGCTTCTTTCTTGTTTTCGTCTACGAAGTTGAAGGAGTACACGCGGTAGTCATCGAGCATCTTGGGCAGGATGTTCTTGCCGAAATCGTGGCTCGATTGCGGATCTTCGGCGTCTTTCAACAACACCGGGATGAGCACGTCGGTGTTGAAGATATAGACACCCATCGACGCTGAAATCTTGCTTGGATCGTAAGGAGATCGCAGATCGGTTCGCTGAGGTTTCTCCTGGAAGCCAACAATCCTCATGTCGCGGTCAATATCGACCACTCCGAAATGGCGGCATTCGGCTGGGTCAACCAGGATCGTCGCTACGGTTACGTCTGCGCCGGCGTCGTTATGCTGCTTCAGCATGAGGCCATAGTCCATTTTGTAGATATGGTCGCCGGATAGAATCAGTACATGCTTGGGTTGTTCGGAGCCGATCGAATAAATGTTCTGATAGACGGCGTCGGCGGTGCCCATGTACCAGTTGTCGCTGACCCGTTTCATGGGCGGCAAGATCTCGACAAATTCGCCGATCTCACGGCCGAAAATGTTCCAGCCTTCGCGGATGTGCCGGTTGAGAGAAAGAGCTTTGTACTGAGTGAGGATATAGACGCGGTGCAGACCGGAGTTCAAGCAGTTAGAGAGGGTGATGTCGATGATGCGATAGATACCGCCAAAAGTAACGGCCGGCTTGGCTCGGTCGCGGGTCAGCGGATAGAGACGCTCGCCCGCGCCTCCGGCGAGCAGGACTCCGAGCGTATCTTTCATCGGTGCACCGTATAGGTAGGGCGGTACTGTGACTCCGTAGCGGAAACCTTCCGTCCAGGAGGCACGGTCAACCGCCGAATACTAGCACAGCGCAAGCTTTCGCGTGCCCGTTCCTAGACCAAAGAAAAAAGGCGGCATGGCGCACATGCCGCCCCGGAGATTGAGTCAAGAGAACGCGGGCGCTTCGCTCAGGGCAGGTCCGCGCTACCCGGTTATTAGCAGTGCACGATTTTCTTGCTTTCGATTCCGCGGGTGGCGTTGCGCGAATCCACCACCAGTTGCGCTTCCTTCACGATCCGCGGGTAATCGTAATCGGAGTGGTCGGTGACGATGAGGACACAGTCATACTGCCCGAGGTTGTCGAGCGAGGACCTGGTCATCTGGAGATCGTACTTGCGGCCGCGTCCTACGAACGGGAAGTACGGATCGTTGTAGCTGACCTTGGCGCCTTCCTTTTGCAGTAGTTCGATGATGGTCAGCGCTGGCGATTCGCGCAGATCATCGATGTCTTTCTTGTAGGCGACGCCTAGCACGAGGATTTTGGAGCCGTTGATGGCCTTCTTGTGCTGGTTCAGCGCTCCGATAGTCGCAGCAATCACGTTGTATGGCATCGCTGAGTTCACTTCGCCGGCCAATTCGATGAAGCGCGTGTGGAAATCAAACTCCTTCGCCTTCCACGAAAGGTAGAACGGGTCCACCGGGATGCAATGTCCGCCCAGACCGGGCCCGGGATAGAACGGATGGAAGCCGAAAGGCTTGGTCGCAGCCGCATCGATGATCTCCCAGATGTTCAGGTCCATGCGCAGGCAGAGCATCTTGAGTTCGTTGACCAGCGCGATGTTCACGCAGCGGTAAATATTCTCGAGCAGCTTGGTCATCTCGGCCGCTGCCGGCGACGACACTGGAACCGTTCGCCGGAAAATCGAGCCGTACAGCGCGGCTGCGATTTCGCTGGCCTGTTTGTCCAGACCGCCGATCACTTTCGGAATATCGTGCCGCGCTACTGCCGTGTTGCCGGGATCTTCACGCTCCGGAGAGAACGCAACCCAGAATTCCTGATCGCCAGCCGAGTCCTTGCGAGACGCCTTCAGTCCGGCCCGGTTCTCTTTTTCGAGAATGGGAACCATGACTTCTTCGGTTGTCCCTGGGTAGGTCGTGCTCTCCAGAATGATAATCTGACCGGCGTGCAGATATGGCGCCACCGCGTGCGTGGTATTCGTGATGTAGCTCAGGTCGGGCTCGTGATACTCGTTCAGCGGCGTCGGCACGCAAATGATGATTGCGTCCATGTCGGTAATGCGAGCGTAGTCTGAGGTGGCGGTGAACCCGCTTGTCTTCGCCGACTGGATCTCCTCCGGCGAAATGCGGAAGATGTAGGAGCCGCCCTGGGCCAGCGTATCGACTTTTTTCTGGTCGATGTCGAACCCAGTCACGGGAAATTTCTGATCGCTGTAAAGCAGCGCCAGAGGCAGTCCGACGTAGCCCAGGCCAATGATTCCTACCCGCGCTGTGCGGGCTTCGATGCGACTTTTCAGGTCAGTCAAGAGGGAAGAAGAGGTCAGTTGAGTGGTCATAAGTCCAAGTAGAATTCTAGCATCGAACGCTGCGATCCTAGCCCCTGGACGGCGCAGAATTCGCGGGATTTTTGCGATATGGCTCAAACGTGTGATTACTCGTGTAATCGAATTCGACCGAATCTCGATTTCCTTAGTAACATTCGAGTCGCATGCGAATCCGTGTAGCGCTTGTCCTGCTCCTCATTCTCGTTGCCCTTGCCAGCCAAGCCGGACGCCTTCTCGTGGTAGATGCCCCGCAACGCTCCGACGCCATCATCGTGCTGGCGGGCGAAACGTCTGTCCGCCCTGCCCGTGCCGTCGAGCTACTTCGCCAGGGAATGGCTCCAAGAATCTTCCTGGACGTGGAAGCGCGCGATGTGATCTACGATCAGCCGCTCACGGAAGTCGCCCTAAGATATGTCAAAGCGCTTCCGGAACGGGAACGCATTGCTGTGTGTCCAATCACGGCACTCTCGACTTTTGCCGAGAGCGACGATGTCGATCGGTGCCTTCAGCCGCTGGGGGTACATAGTGTGCTGATCGTGACCTCGGCATCCCATACGCGGCGCGCTCTGCGCATTTTTCGTCATCGTCTTCCGCAATACCAATTCACGGCCGCCGCGGCGCAAGATCCCAGCCATTTCGGAATCTTCTGGTGGACGGACCGTGAATGGGCCAAGACCACGCTCGACGAATGGGTCAAACTGGCCTGGTGGGAAGTGGTGGATCGCTGGCGGTGAAGAAGCAGTCTCAGTTCCCAGTTCTCAGTGAAGAGTGAGTCCTCGTACATCTTGTTGTTTGAGCGCAGATGTTTTTCTCTGGGGAACCGGGAACTGGGAACCGAGAACGAGACCTGATCGCTGTGATAGCTTAAAATCCTTCATCCCAACTGGAGGCTCCATGACGCAAGTCAAGATCACAGTTCGCCCGAACGGCCCTTATCGCGTAGAAGACCCCAATGGTCTGGTCGAACTCGTCGACCCCAACGGCAACAAGTACGACCTCACCGGCAAGCCGGCGTTCTCCCTTTGTCGCTGCGGCGGATCAGTCAATAAACCCTTTTGCGACGGCACCCACAGCAAGATTGGATTTCAGGCTGCCGAAGCAGCCGTCAAAGCCGAAGGCTAGTTGCCAACCTGAGCTGACAGGTCCGGCGGTGGCCTGCATCGTGGCACGTACCTAACTGGAAACCGGGTCTGCCGAAATCTTGTGCTGAGCGGTTTTCCCGTGGTCTAGCATGGTGAGCGGACCAGTTCGGCTATCGAAAACCATGTCGCCGAAACAGCATGCGATTCGACGCAGTACCAGGCTGCCGCTTGAGGTTCCCGTCCTCGTAACCAGTCTCGATCCCGCCTGTGAATTCTCGGAACAGTGCACGACCACGCTGGTCAATGCCCATGGATGTGGCTTGGTGGTTCAGCGCTCGCTCCCGCACGACCTTCCAGTCCGGCTGGAGATCGTCCCGGCGAAACGCCACACAACGGCGCGCGTCGCGGACGTGGTCCCACTCGGGGGGACGCCGGAAACCTGGTTGCTGGGAATGGAACTGGACACTCCTGGTAATTTTTGGGGAATTGAATACGCCCCCTCCGATTGGAAGACCGAAGAGAATCCTGCGCTGGCTGTAGCCAGCACGGAGCCACCCAAATCTGCGTCCGAGGCACCTGCAGGCGCACCTCGTCGCTGGCGCCTGACCGATATCAGTGCCGATGCTTGCTACCTGGAGGCGGGGGCACCGTTCCCCGTGGCCACTCCGGTGCTTCTAAGCGTGCGCATGGCCGACTTCGAATGTCTCCTGGATGGAATTGTACGAGCCTCGCACCCACAGTCGGGAATGGGAGTCGAGTTCATTTCCAATGGGCAAGCGCATCGTGTCCGCGCTGAGGAGCTCATCAATAGCTTAGTGAGTCATCGCGAGGTGCCGCGCGTATTCGTGGGCCGCAAGGAGAACACCAGCGAAGCTCAATCGAAGAAGCATGCACCCGCGGCCGCGACTTCGAATGTGGATTCCAATGACCCGCTCCTCCAGCTGATTCGAAAGGGCGATTCGCTGCCAGTCGATGAATTTCTGGAACGCTTGAAAGAGCAAAGACTCGGGCAGTACCGGGAGAGCGAGGGGTAGTCACCGGCTCAACGAAAGCGAAATGGAAGTCAACCGCTCCAAAACTCATTTGTAAGACATTGATCCTAAAGCCGATATTCTAATCCTAGAGCTGAAAACCCAGTCGCAATGGTAAACTCCCTCGCCGGAGGCATTCTTGTCAGACGAACGGGACCGGGCACTGGGGATGGGCGCGAAGATCACGCGCCGCGACTTTCTTAACGGAGTTGCAGTAACCGCCGGTGCGGCCATGGTTCCGCCAGAAATGTGGGCTGCTGCGGCGCCCGATTTCGAACCGCAAAATGCTCCCGGCTACTATCCTCCTGCCAAAACCGGACTACGCGGCTCGCATCCTGGTGCGTTCGAAAGCATGCACAAGGTCCGCGACGGCGCTTTCTGGGACGACGCGCCGAAGCCTACCGATACCGGCGAGTCCTACGATCTGGTCGTTGTAGGAGGGGGCATCAGCGGTCTCGCTGCTGCGCACTACTTCCGCAAAGTCGCCGGCGACAAGGCTCGCATTCTCATCCTCGACAACCACGACGACTTCGGGGGACACGCCAAGCGCAACGAATTCCGCGACGGCAATGCGTTTCGACTTGGCTTCGGCGGCACCTACTCCATTGAGAGCCCTGCACCCTACAGCGCAGTGGCGAAGGGACTTATTGAAGAACTGGGAATCGATGTGCCTTCTTATCCCAAATACGTCAACAAGGATATCTACCGTTCCTTGGGGATGAAGCCGCACATCTTTTTCGATAAAGAGACTTTCGGCGCTGACAAGCTCGTCATCAATCCCAGAAGCTCCGGCTTTGATGAGAGTGGAGTGAACGAAGCTGCAGGGCAAGCTGCGTTGCAGGCATTTCTTAAGGATGCGCCTTTCTCCGCCCTTGCAAAACAGGACTTCCAGCGGCTCGTCGCGGGGAAAAAAGACTACTTACCCGACCTAAACTCCGATGAGAAGAAGGCTCGCCTGGCCCGCATCAGCTACGCGAAGTACCTTGCTGAGACGGTGGGCGTGAGCGACGAGATCGTCAAAATGTATCAGGCCATGCCATACCCGCTGTTCGGTGTTGGCATCGATGCCGTCTCCGCACAGGACGCCTGGGGTCTGGGCATGCCTGGATTTGATGGCCTGAATCTCGATCCCGCTCCGGGCAAAGGCATGAACCGCGACGCCATCCGCAACGAAGAGGCCGACAAGTACTTCTTCCATTTCCCGGACGGCAACGCCTCGATCGCCCGGCTGCTGGTGCGACGGTTGAACCCGTCTGCTATTCCTGGAACCTCGGCGACCGACATCGTCCTCGCAAAGGCAGATTATTCCAAACTCGACGCGGCTACTTCGCCGGTTCGCATTCGCCTTAACAGCACCGTGGTGAAAGTCAAGCACAACGGCGATCCCAGCAGTGCCAAGGAAGTGGAAGTTACCTACGCAACCGGGAAAACACTGAAAACGGTGCACGCTACCAACTGCATCCTGGCTTGCTGGCACGTCGTTATTCCCTACATCGCTCAGGAACTGCCCGATACGCAAAAAGAAGCGCTCGCCTCCGCGCAGAAAGTTCCGCTGCTCTATAACAACGTTCTGATCCGCAATTGGACGGCGTTCCAGAAGCTGGGCGTGAATGCCGTGTATTGCCCGAGCATGTATCACGCCTATGCGAACCTCGATTTACCAGTCTCCATTGGCGGCTACGAATGCGCGAAGAAGCCCGATGAGCCTATCGTCGTCCACATGATGAAGGCCGCGTGCAAGGCCGGCCGCCCGGCGCGAGAGCAGCACAAACTGGGACGCATCCAGCTCTACACGACGACGTTCGAAACCTACGAACGCAACATCCGCGAGCAACTCGCACGCATGCTCGGCCCGGGCGGCTTCGATCCCGCGCGCGACATTCTCGAGATCACGGTGAACCGTTGGCCGCACGGCTATGCCTACGAATACAACTCGCTCTTCGACGATTTCTGGCTGAATGGTGGCGAGACGCCGTGTCAGCTAGCGCGCAAACCCTTCGGCCGGATCGCGATCGCCAACTCCGACTCCGACGCCTACGCCTACACCGACTGCGCCATTGATCAGGCCTATCGGGCGGTCCAAGAGTTGAAGAAGTAGGTCGTTACCACTCAGTACCGCCTCCCCCTCCCGTGACAGCGCGGCCGCGCCAGCTAACGATTCCGTGAGACCGCTCGTCGGTAGTCGTCCGCGGTTGTGCGATAGCAGGGCAAGGCGTTGTTGCGGTCGATGGAGCTCGATGCCAGTGCGTCGCCTGAATGGTGCGAACCGGGTGGGCCGTTTTCGCCTTCAGGCCAGGCCATTTGCATGAGGCTTTCGTCGCATGTTGAATCTCTCGCGACCCGGAGCCTATGGACTTTCAAATCATAGAAACTGTACTCCGACAATCGTTTTTGATAGGGAAGGAACTCATAAACCAGCTTGATGAACTCCGACTCTTTCTTGTTAAGCCACTTTTCTGCAATGAAAACCTCGAAGCTGGAGAAGAAAGACGAACGGGTAGGTGCCCATGTCAAAGCAACCACGCGGAGCTGCACGTCTTGAAAAAGCAGATGTTTGCGGTCGCCGCCGGTTTCCGGCACGGACGAAGTGGATGCATCTTTTGCGACTGTCGTGCCACTTGGTTTGCCGCCTGGTTTAGAGTTACCGTCGCCCGGAGCGGACGCGGGGGGCAAAACACCTTCTGCACGAGCGCCAGCCAGCGAGCTAGCCCGTCCCCGTCCTGCGGCACCAGAGTAGCCTCCTGCTCCGAACTGGACTGATGGTGGAGGGGGCACAACCTGGGAATCAGCTTGACCCAGGGAGTTAATCCGTTCGCCCCCGCCATAGTTCGCTCCGTTCTGTATTGATGGAGCAGGAGGCACAACCTGGGAACCCCCGTCGGCTAGCGAATTCGCCCGTCCTCGTCCTCCTTCAACAGAGTTGCCCGCGCCCTCTAGCGACGGGGGAGGCGGCACAACCTGTGAAACTCCAACGCCCAGCGAAATAGCACTGGTCTTTACACTTGTATCGAGCTCAGCCCGGTCCTGAACTGACGCTGGAGGCGCCACGACCTGTACACCAGTGTTGGAAATAGCGCCTGTCGCTCCGTAGGTGAGGACCGCACGATCGTTGAGAGATGGTGGAGGCGGCACGATGGAGATGTCAGCGGCTCGTACAGAACCAGCTCGGAGGTGACCGGCATCGATGGGCGCGGCGCTGTTCATCGAACCACTTACGTCGGGGGACGGCGGGACGACTGCCGCTCTGGGTGCGTTTATTCTCCGTAATCCAGAACCGCCGCTGAGATCCGGAGGAGGTGCAACGACGGAAAAATCAGGAAGGTGAGAGCGGCGAGGTTGAGCTTCGTCAATATCGGGGGGCGGGGGCAATACCGCAGGCCCGAGTTCCGGTCTTCGGAAGCGGCTGATCGCGACCGTAGGCATTGCAGGAGGCGGCGTAGTCAATGCGTGTACCTTTTCTCCACCGTCTGTGCCGCGAGTGTCTGAAGCTACGAGTGGCTCACGGTCACGACCAGCCGTGATGATTTCCGGAGGTGGAGATGTCCGCTGCGGCATCGGAAGCACTGCCGGAGGACTACTTTCGTGCGCGGGAAAAGACTGAGAAAAAGGATAGTACGCGACGTGTGCGTTGCGAAGCGATGGCGGGGACACGAGCAGTTCTCGCGGCCAAATTCTGGATAAGCCTGACAACATTCCTATCACCACGATGTGCAAGAAGACTGACTCGATAAACCGTCTCCATGGAATATGAGAGTCAACGAGGACGTCATTCCAACCATGCACCTGGCTCGATGAGCCAGCCATGCGCGTCGGTGAGCGCAGCGACACCATGTCGGCAAGATTTCGGAAGAAGACGCGGTACGCGGGTTCCAACGCGACCAGCAATGTGATGTCTGGATGGCCATTGAGCTGAGCATCTACATTCGAACTACAGATCGGCGCCTCGCTGGGCACGTTTGCTGCCGAGCCGACGCAGTTGGCCAGTTTCTGCAACGTCTTGAGATGCTGATAAGTGAAAATACCGGGAACGTTGGAAAAAACTTCCAAAATTCCGGAGATATCGCCATTGCTATAGATAGGAACGACTGCGACCGCGCGGATTCCGACTGCCTGAGAAATCTCAGGGTCAACACGACCATCGGTTGCGATGTCATCACAGCGTAGTGCTGTTCCCGAATCCAGACACTGCCTGGAGATTCCGGAGGCGGTGTCGACCAGAGCACCGAGAGGCGGCGCTCCTTCGCCGGATCTTGCCCGGCAAATCGTTCCTTGTTCTCCCCGGAACGCGATCGCAGATCCATTTGCCCCTGTCAGGATCTTCGCCAGCTCCACAACTGTGCACACAAAACTCTGGAAGTCCGAGTCGTGGGTCGAAAGGTCGGGCCGCCGGAACGGCAACAATTCTGCGGCAAGTCCGTCATCGGCCACGGGCCGGGTCGCTGACGCGGCTGATCTACTCGGGACCACCAAATCGCGAGCGGGGAGAGCGGATAGGCGTTGACGGGCCATAGTGTACTCGTTGTTCGATCCGAGCGCCGCGCCTGCGGCCCATCCTGGGCGAGCTCGAATTAACGTATTCTAGTCTAAAGGTTGGCGTCTCAAGGCTAGCTCGTTGCCCTAATCAGTAGTTAGTCAGTATTGGGCTGACGATCCTTGCAGGGCGGAATTTGTCTCAGTAGGATGGCAGGGTTAGAATGCCAGCCCGAGTAGCGCCCTATGCGAAGACGCAGCACTCCCCGCCGCACCGTTTCTCAGTCAGCCGATAGTTTGAATTCGCAACCCAAAGCCGGCCGTCCTTTCGCTCCCGGCTACGGCCTGGCCGAGGGTGAAAAGGGCCTTCTTCCCTGGACGTGGGTTGCGAAACAGATGAACGATTGTCGTACGTTCTGGATCGCGACGATCCACGCCTCCAACCGCCCGCACGTTATGCCGGTGTGGGGAGTCTGGCTGGACGACGCGTTTTTTTTCTCTACTGGACGCAAGTCCCGCAAAGGCCAGAACCTCGCCGCCAATCCTGCCTGCACGATTACAAACGACGATGGCGAAGAAGCGGTGATCGTGGAAGGTTCAGCGGAGGAAGTCGAAGACGCGGCGGCGCTCAATCGCATCGCTGCCGCTTACATCAAGAAGTACAAGATGGATCCGCGCGGCATGGGGGAGCCGATCTTCAGCGTGCGTCCGAGGACGGTATTCGGCTTCATCGAGAAGAGCTTTCCGAAGTCGGCGACGCGGTGGAAATTTTGAAAGCAGGCTAGCGGTCTCAACGCACAGTGCGGCTTCGCTCAGAGCGTTTTGGGCAGCGGCAGTGACGCCTGTCCAAAGACATACCGCCACCCTGTGGAAGTGCGCACATAAGTGTCGCTGAACCAGAGCATAGAGTCGAAGGGCTTTCCGTCCTGCGTGCCTTTCTCCCATAGCTTGGCCGTGACAACCGCAGTGTCGCCCCAGACGCGGACCGTCTGCTCGGTGTCGCTCTGGTGCTCGTAGACGACCTTCCCGCCACGCGCCTCGCTCAACAAGTCAGCTTTAGTGTGAGTTTTGCCGTTTCCTATCACCAGGATGAAATCATCGGCCAGAATGCGATCCATCGTGGCCGCCTCGTTCTTTTCGACGGCAGCCTGATACTGGGTGTCGAGCGCGGCGACGACCTTGATGTCGTTCTCGGCAGATGCGTTCATACGATTCAGGCCAATCGCCAGCATGATGCCCGCGACTCCTATCAACAGAAATTTCTTCATCTCGGTCTCCTTTTAGCCTTCGATCAAATTCACAGAAAACTCCGCGACGAGCTAGTGCTGATGAGAATGAAACACAAGATCAAACCACGGTTTCCATGTCTTTCCGCCATCGGTCGAAGTGACCGCAGTTTCCCGAACACCTCCCTCTACCGGTTTCCACGTACCGCGAACGTGCCTTTCACGAGCGTCCGGCGTGCGATCCACGCCATCCAGAACCATTGCACCGGCTTGGATCTTGCCTTCGACCACGAGTAGCTGTCCATCGGTTTCATCTTTATGCTCTCTTTCTACGAACTTCGACTAACCCTCCGCTCATTGTCTGCAAGCACAATCTCGTCAGGTGAACCATAACCGCAATCATGGGCCCGGTGCGAGACGGCGTACGTTTTCAAATCACTCCACCGAATCGACGGCGATCGCATGCCGCAAGAACAGTACAGCGTGTGTTCTTCCGAACTTCCAGCGGGACGCGATACCAGATAAGCTCCGTTGCGATAGGGACTGGAGCCAATCACATATCGGGTGAGGCACTTCGGACACTCCACACAGTGGCGAATACGGAGAGTCATAGAACGTAGCAATCAAAATAGATCGATAGAGGGAATGCGGTTGGACGTTTGCGGACCTCTCTCACCCGGGTTTGTCACTACCCGCTGTTCCTTGTACCGGAAAACGAGGGTAAGGAATTTCCCCTACCCTCACTCGCGGTTCGTGCGGGTTGACTTCACGGCCCGTCCCAGCGTGGCGACTACTGCGCCTTCCCTCTGGTGATCATCGCCGCGTTATGGGATCAATTCCGAAGCGAAGCCCAGGCGCCGCTCAATCTGTCGTCGGACGTTCTCGGGCAGACTCCCCTTCGGGGTTTCCCGGACCGCGTGGGACCGATCATCGTCATCGTCGTCATGAGTGGGGGTCGCGACATAGGCAGGAGCCTCCAGCGTATCGGGGTGGAATGCTTCCCCTACAATATGACCCTCTTGATCAATGTCGCCCGCCAGGAGCAGAAAGGGCGAACCCGGCAAAGTCAGAGAGTTCATGTCGGTTAACTTGCCGTTCTGCCATAGAACCGCGCGGAAGAGGAACGGCCCTCCTCTAGACAGGCCTACGATCTGACCTTTTTCATTGATGCCCAACGCTTCGCTGCGGAGGTCGCCCGGAATTTTCCCTAGGGATTTCATGCCGCCTGCTTTGGTCCAGATGAATGCTTCAAACGTTCTTGCGACCCCAGGGGCCGTGTTGGCGAAGCCGATGATCGTCCCGTGATTATTGATCGCCGTGGGGGTATTCCAGGAATCGCCTCCAATGTTCCCAAGGTCAATCGGAACACCGTGTTCCCAAAGCACCGCATGTTTGGCGCTCACACTTCCGACCGCAATACCACAGTCGCCGGAGATGCCGACCACCTGACCGCGGTCATTGATCGCTGTGGCCGCGCTGGTGCTGTCGCCCGGAAGTGGAGGAAGTTCCCGCATCTCTCCGTCCGGTTCCCAGATCGCAGCCCTGAACTGCAAGATCTGGAAGGAGGGATCGCAAGTTAGATCATGGACCCCATTCTCCGCCCATCCGACCACTTGTCCACGGTTATTGACGCCGGTAGCATAACTGCTGTAACCGCCAGGAAACGGCGGCAGCGCTGTCATGTGCATGTTCTGCCAACGAAAACCTTGGCAGATTCGGCCGGTAGGAACAGCGGCTGCGAAGAAGGGCCAACACGAAAAATTCTCTCCCAAGGGATCGGCGTCTAGCAGTTCGGAGATACCCACAATCACGCCATTGTTATTCTTGACCGGCCAGGCCACAGCACTATTCGGTCCCCCACCCAGTGTGCCCAACGGGATGGTTGATCCGTGTAGCCAAAGAGTAGCGACTGACGTTGCGTCTCCCGCCAGGTTATCGGCGCCGGTAATCCAGCCCCGATCATTGATGCCGTTGGCGCTGCCTGCCGTCCCGCCGAGTTCGCCTAGTTCGACTACGCTGTATTTGGATTGCGCGGCAATCCGAACCGGCATCGCCATTGCGACAAACAAAGTTGCGATCATGCATGTCAATACTCGGGATTTCATGTTGTCTCCTTCTTGGATCGATTTCCGAAGTTGAGCGACCGAACTCCCGGCGTGTCTGCTGAAAGAGGCCAACCGACTCGGCGCGCCGCGATGCACTCGTGGCCATCAAAGTAGGTCGAATGGAAGAAAGGAGTTGGACGTTTGCGGACGTTGCTCCCGCCCGTCTGGACGTTACCGGACCTTGTTCTATTTCTGAGTGATGTCCGAAATCGTCCAGGCTGCGCTCCAGAATCGACTATCATGAGTTCGCCGGCGATATGAATCTGGATTTGCAGGTGTGTTCGCGAGCAAGGTTGTCGCGCGATGCGCGTTTCGATGGCAAGTTCTTCATCGGCGTGCTCGGCAGCGGAGTCTACTGCCGTTCGATTTGTCCGGCGCCAACGGCGAAAGAGAAAAATGTTCGTTACTTTGCAAGTGCCGCTGCGGCCGCGGAAGCGGGCTTTCGCCCATGCTTGCGTTGCCGTCCGGAATGCTCGCCGGGAACCCCGGCTTGGCTGGGAACTCCCAGCACAGTTTCTCGAGCGTTGCGGTTGATTGGTGAGAGTGGCCTCGAGGACGGCGGCGTGGAAGTTCTTGCCGAACGCCTGGGTGTCGGCTCACGCCATCTTCGACGCCTGTTCCTGAGACACCTGGGGGCGACTCCGAGCGCGGTCGCTCAAACGCGCCGTCTGCACTTTGCAAAAAAGCTCATCGACGAGACCAGGCTACCCATGAATCAGGTTGCGGTTGCTTCGGGCTTCGGATGCGTTCGACGATTCAATGACGGAATCCGCAAGGTCTATCATCGGACACCGACCCAAATTCGTCGTCTAGCACGGCAGACCGAGATCCAACCCGAGAACCAGTATCTCTTTCGCCTTCGGTTCCGGCCACCCTACAACTGGAACCGCATGCTGGCATTCCTGACGCCGCGCGCTACGCCCGGTGTCGAAGTGGTTGAGATGGGCACTTATCGGCGTTCAATCTCGCTCGATGGCAAGCGCGGATTTTTTGAGGTTTCACTCGACGAGGCGAATGACACGCTCGTTGCGAAGATACAGTTTGGAGATCCTTGCTCGTTGTTCTTCATTGTCGAGCGAATACGATCCATGTTTGATCTGAATGCGGATTGGTCCGCCATCGCGCGCGGTCTGAGAAGCGACCCGGTATTGGATGGGCGGGTTGAATCTGAACCGGGGCTCCGCGTGCCGGGCTGCTGGAACGGGTTTGAACTGGCGACGCGAGCGATTCTGGGCCAGCAGATCACCGTGAAAGGGGCGACTGCCCTCGCGGGACGCATTGTGAAAGCTTTCGGGCACCCATTTCAGGGCCCCAATGGGCTCACCCACCTCTTTCCCACGCCGGAGGTTCTTGCGGAAGCCAACCTTGCCAGTATCGGCATGCCTGGCGCGCGCGCCGAAACCATTCGATCGCTCGCCCGTGCTGTTTGCACAGGGCACATCAGCTTTGAAGGGATCGTGGAAACGAATGCTTTCCTGACTCGGCTATGTGAGATCCCCGGCATTGGCAAATGGACTGCGCAATACGTGGCCATGCGAGCGCTTGGTGAACCGGATGCGTTTCCTTCCAGTGATCTCGGCCTTCTGCGCGCACTGGAATTAGAGAGCTCGCGTGAACTTGAGCGGCGCGCTGAAGCCTGGCGGCCGTGGCGCGCTTATGCGGCGATGTATCTCTGGAATGTGGCCGGCGGAGGCAAAGTTCGAAGAAGCAACGGGAATCACAAATCCTGTAATCGTCGCGCTGACAAGTGCGCCCCGGTGAGTAGGAGCATCCCCGACAAAAACGCCCAGAACATCAGGCTAACCGAGATTGCGAACGGCCCATAGACCTCGGCGAAATTCAGCCAGGGCAAGGCAAAAATGTAGGCGTACTTCAGCGCCTCAGACAGCAGTCCCATCAGCACGGCAGCCGGCAGGACGGCCCGCGCTGGAACTTTTCCGTTGGGCAGCAGCCAGTAAATCAGAAAGAAGATCGCGATGCTGGCTGCGATCGCGAAGATCTTCATGGTGATGAACCCGACGAGTTGAACAAACCACGCGCCATGGCCGTGCAGGGCTGTCTTTAGAAAGGTGACGTTGCCCGCGGTAAGGTAGACCGAAAGCAAGGCCAGCGATCCGGAGGCAAAGGTCAGTCCTAGCGAAATCAGCTGGTTCCCGACATAAGAACGGTTGTTGCGAAATCCCCATATTCTGTTCAACGCCACTTCGAGCGGCATGAAAATCCCGGTCGAAGTGATCAGTAGGATCACCAGCGAGAACACTTGCGCCCGCTGGCGCGCATCTACCAGAGCATTCAAATTTCGGATGACGAATTCCTGCCCGGCCGGCACGTAGTCGCGCAGCAAGTTGACGACGACGTCGTACATCACCCGTGAATGAAATACGCGCCGGATCAAAGTAAGCAGCAGCAGCACGAATGGAAAAAACGAAAGGATGGCGTTGGCCGCTACTGAAAACGCGAATGTGTGTACCTCGGTCCGCAACAGATACCGCAGTGTCGAATACAGCAAGCCGTCGTTCTGCGCCTTGACCATGCCGGGCTTCTCGCCGGCATGGGTTTTGTCCGAAATCTCAATGGGAGTGATGGAAGTCACTGTTTCCCAATCCTATCAGATACTTACGGCTCCCCTGTGCATGCGTGCATCAGCAGCTGGTGTGGACTCGGCAACCGCGATTCAGCCTTGGGGTCATATTCCCTTCAACAACTTGCCTCTTGCCAAGAGCCAACTTCCTGCTATTATCTGGGGCTCGTCAGCCGAGACCCGGTTGGCGACAGTGCAGTCCAGGTTGACGTTCTGTGTCAGGCAGTCCGATATCGCGCCTTCATTTCACGGCTCCACGGCGTTTCGTCGCTCCCTGTTGAGCGCCGGAACTACGGGAGCCGTTTCTGCTGGCGCGGTTTCGCCCGAACGCGGCGACGCCACCAAGTTCTTATCGTCCTTTGAGGGGGTGTCCTGTTTCCCCGGGACAAACAGATAAGAGACGGAAGAATAATTCCTAGCGATAAGGCGAAAGGAGTTTCTGTGAGAGAGAAGGGTACAGTGAAATGGTTTAATGGGGCGAAGGGATACGGCTTTATCCAGCGCTCCACGGGCGAGGATGTTTTCGTGCACTTCTCCGCCATCCAGGAGAACGGGTATCGCTCGCTGAACGAGGGCGAAACCGTCGAGTTCGATCTGCTCAAAGGCCCGAAGGGCTTCCAGGCGGCCAACGTCGTGCGGGCCTGACGCCCGCTGCAGCTTACCAACTCGCAAAACCCTCTCCGCTCGAGCGAGAGGGTTTTTTGTTGCCTCCAAATTTGAAAGAACTTTTGCATACCGCCGAGTCCCACGCCCGATGTAAGATTTTCAGACGCCCGGAAGTTGACATCCGGAGCCGTTGCTCTACCAAGGAACGGCCGAAAGCCCGGATTCATCATTTACGAGGACGCGGCGTCCACGGCGAACAAGGTCAATTACGTTTTGGGAGAACGCGGCTTCGGCGGAGTCTTCATGTGGAACCTTGAAGCGGACTACAACGGAACAACCCGGGACTTGCTGAACGCCATGTACGTAGCGTTTCGACGCCACCAGAAGTAGCTTGGGGCGACACTTCAGCATGGGGAGCCGAATGCCCGAGAACAAACCGAAGTCCAGCCCAAACAAACCGGTGGTGGTCGAAAGCCCGATTTCTGATGTTCTTGAAGGCCGGCAACCCTCTGCATCGGAAAAAAGCTGGGCTGAGAAGACGCTTGCGCCCACCCTTGAGAAGGCTCCCGAGAAGCCCATCGGAGCCGCGACCGGGACTAACCTTGACGAACACGGCCACGCGCGCTTCAGCACCATTTCGAACGTCCCCATTCGTCGGCTCTACACCTCGGCAGATCTGCCCGCAGACTGGAGCTACGAAAAGTATCTCGGTTATCCCGGACAGCCTCCGTACACGCGCGGCATTCACGCCACCGGCTACCGCGGCAAGCTCTGGACGATGCGCATGTTCTCCGGATTCGCCTCGCCGGAAGAAACTAACCAGCGCTACAAATATTTATTGGATCACGGTGGCGGAGGGCTCTCGGTCGCCTTCGATCTGCCCACACTGATGGGCTACGACTCCGATCATCCGGCGAGCGAAGGCGAGGTTGGCAAGTGCGGCGTGGCGATTGATTCGCTAGAAGATATGGAGATTCTGTTCGACGGCATCAATCTGGAAAAAACCACGACCTCGATGACCATCAACTCGCCGGCTAGCGTGCTGTGGGCGATGTACCTGGTCGTCGCCGAGAAGCAGGGCGCCGATTGGAAGAAGATTTCCGGCACCATTCAGAACGACATCTTGAAGGAATACATTGCCCAGAAGGAATACATCTACCCGCCTGCGCCGAGCATGCGGCTGGTGATTGATACCTTTGAGTTCGGATCGAAGTTCACGCCGCGTTTCAACACCATCTCCATCTCCGGATACCATATTCGCGAAGCCGGTTCGACCGCGCTGCAAGAGCTGGCATTCACAATCTATGACGGCGTCGAGTACGTGGAGTGGGCGCGCCGCCGCGGACTCGACGTGGACGACTTCGGGCCGCGCCTCAGCTTCTTCTTCAACGCACACAACGACTTCTTCGAAGAAATTGCCAAGTATCGCGCTGCCCGCAAGATCTGGTATCGCCTGATGAAGGATCGCTTCAGTGCCAAGAACGACCGAACTCGCCTGATGCGCTTTCACACGCAAACTGCCGGCGTCTCGCTGCCCGCGCAGCAACCGATGAACAACATTGCGCGCGTGGCGATTCAGGCGCTGGCCGCAGTGCTGGGCGGTACGCAGTCTCTACACACTGACGCCTACGACGAGGCTCTAGCATTACCCACCGAAGAGGCGGCTCGTATCGCGCTGCGCACGCAGCAGATCATCGCCTACGAATCGGGTGTGGCACAAACAGTGGATCCTCTGGGTGGCTCCTACTTCGTCGAGAAGCAGACACTCGATATGGAAGAGGGCGCCTTCGACTACTTCGCAAAACTCGACCAGATGGGCGGTATGGTCAAGGCTATCGAGCGCGGATACCCGCAGAAAGAAATCGCCGACGCCAGCTACCAGTACCAGCGCGCTGCCGAGGCGAATGAGAAGATCACCGTGGGCGTGAATGACTTCGTCATCGAAGAAGAGTCGCCCGACACTCTCTACATCGACGAGTCGGTCGCGCGCGCCCAGGAAGCAAAACTGAAAGCATTGCGCGCCCGCAGGTCGAATGAAGAAGTTCAGCGCCGCTTGGACGCGTTGAAGCGAGCGGCCGCCAAGACGCCATCTGCCGGGACGAATGGAAACATTTCCGACGCTAATACCATGCCGTATATCGTGGACGCCGTCCGTGCCTACGCCACAGTCGGCGAAATCTGCGAAGCCCTGCGGCAAGTCTACGGAACCTATACGGAAGTTAGCATCACGTAGCGTCACGCGTTTCTAGCGGCCGGCGCGGAAATGCCATGTGTAATAGGCCAACATCCTTTACCAACTCTTTACATCTCCCCGACAACTGCACGCGCCAATCCCGGTATTTAGAAGGACGGTCGATCTAACCGACCGATCCGGGCCCACACTCTCAATTAAGGAGCCGACCGTGAGACATCTTCTCCTCCTCGTCCTCAGTGCTTCCTTCGGCTTGTTCAGCACAGTCACTGCGCAAAACATGCCGACACAATTGTTTGCCTTCTCCTGCAGTGGCGGTTTCGAGCAAACCTGTCCTAACGGAGGCGAGCCGGGCGTGCTGATTCAGGCCTCCGACGGCAATTTTTACGGCACGGCCCAGGTAAGCCAAGCCGGGATTTCCAACCCGCAAGGTGGCTCGATTTACAAAATCACGCCCAGTGGCCAGTTCACGCTGCTTTTTACTTTTTCGTCCGGAGCAAGCAACAACTATCCCGATGGCAACATGCCGGGCGCGGCGCTAGTGGAGGGTATGGATGGGTTCCTCTACGGAACGGCTATTTTCGGCGGGACCGCCAACGCGGGAGTGATTTTCAAAATCGGCAAGGATGGCAGCGGCTTTCAGGTGCTTCATAACTTCTGCTCGCTGGCGAACTGCGCCGATGGCTCGACTCCGGTGGGTCTGATCCTGGGCAAGAACGGGAATTTCTATGGGAGCGCTGCTCTGGGCGCCGCTCACGGCGTCGGCGCGATCTTCAAGATGACCCCGAGCGGAACGCTGAGCATTCTCCATGCGCTCGATGGCGTCAACGACGCGTATGAACCCTCCGCGATTATTCAAGGATCCGACGGGAATTTCTACGGGACCGCCCACGGGCTCGACCTGAACGGACACGTGTTCAAGATGACCCCGAGTGGCCTCTTCACCGTCATTCACGCTTTTGCATTTGAAGAATTCGCGATCAATCCGCTGGTGCAGGCTTCGAACGGGAACCTGTTCGGAGTGTCCGCCACTAACTCGGGCGGTCAGCAGCTTTATGAACTGGCTCCCACGGGCGGTGGCTTCCAGAGTTTCCCGGCGTTTGGGCCCCTGGTAGGAGTAAGCAACGTACCGGCCTTGATTGAGGCTTCGGGTGGAAATCTGTGGGAGACGACCTTCGAGGGCGGCAAGTTCAGTGCGGGCAGCATCCTGACCCTCTCGCAGCAGGGAGCTGTAATGCAGACGTTCTCGTTCAACGGGCTCGACGGTGGTCTGCCGGACTCGCGGCTACTCCAAGCTGCGGATGGAAAAATCTACGGCACGGCGACCGGCGGCGGTTCTGTGGGGAAAGGTCTGGCCGCGGATGGGACCGTGTTCAGCCTGGATGCAGGACTAGCTCCGCCGCCACCAACGATCGCGGCTTTCAAACCAGGGATGGGCATGGTCGGCGCCAAGGTTACGATTCGTGGTAGTCACATGATCGGTACGACCGCGGTGACTTTCAACGGAGTAAAGACCTCGTTTATGGTCCTCAATGCAAACTTCATTGTGGCGACGGTACCCAGCGGCGCGAGCACTGGTCCCATCGCCGTTACCAACGCCGGCGGCGCTGTTGTGAGCGCGAAGCAATTTGTGGTCCGATGACGGGAAGCTTTTCAGGCGGACGATTATGACCGATGATCGGGCAGTGGCGTCGGCGCCGCAACCTTAGTTTTGTAATTGTTTTGTAATCATGCGCAGCCATGATGAAGATCACTGGCAGAGCCCGAAGGAGCTGTCGTAAAATCCCTAATTGAAATTGAAATTCAATTTCATTTTCAATTAGGAAAAACGTGTTCGTGAATCTTCTCTCTATCCGGGTTCTGCGATTCAAGGCCCGGATTCTTGCCCTGGGACTTCTAGTCGGAAACGCCGCCATCGCCCGCTCGCAGGAAGCACCTTATTTCGTCACTTATGATCATCATCTGGAAGAGCCGGGCAACCTGGAAATCGCCACCTGGACCACTGTCGGAGTTCCCCGCGACGGGCAGAAGCTGTTCTTTGCTCCCTTCAGCGAATTCGAGTACGGCGTAACCGGGCGCTGGACTGCCGAGCTCTATCTGGAAGGCCAAGCCACTTCAGGCGACAGCGCTGTCTTCACGGGTTGGCGTCTGGAAAACCGCTTCAAGCCGCTCAAGCGCGAGCACTGGATTAACCCGATCCTGTATTTCGAATATGAAAATATCAACGAGGCCACCAAGATTCTCAAGGAGGTCGTTGGCAACGCGGAGATCTCGGACGCGAGAAACGCGGAGTTAGCAAGCGCACACGCACACGAACTGGAGGCCAAGCTGATTCTGTCCAGCAACACCCACGACTGGAACCTGGCAGGCAACTTCATCGTGGAGAAAAACCTCTCGAAAGCTGAAGGATTCGAATTCGGATATGCGCTGGGCGTTTCACGGCCGCTGTCCAAGCTCGCATCCGGCAAAGAGTGCCGGTTCTGCCGAGAGAATTTCACGGCTGGTGCAGAGTTGTATGGCGGACTGGGCAGCACCAACGGCTTTGGGTTCCACGAGACCGCTCACTATCTGGCACCGGTGATTTCGTGGCAGGTCAGTGACAACTCCAGCATTCACTTCTCCCCGTCGTTCGGTCTGACGAATTTGAGCTATCCGGTCTTGTTGCGTTTTGGCTACTCCTATGAGATTCGCAGCTTCAGCAGTAAGGTAGCCCACCTGTTCGGAGGCAAGCCATGAAGTGGGCCATTCTTATTTTCTTTTCCGCCGCGGCGCTGCTGCTGGCACAGAACGTGAACTATCAGCAGGATGCCAAGTGGCGAGCGCCGGACGAAGCGGCGGCAAAAAGGAATCCGCTGGTGGAAAGGCCGGAGTTGGCAGCCGGAGGTGGCAAGCTTTTCAAGCGGCACTGCGTGGAATGTCACGGAGATTCTGGACAGGGACTGAAGAAAGCGGCCGACCTGCAACTTCCCACGGTCCAGGACCAGAGTGATGGCACGCTCTACTGGAAAGTCACTAACGGAAACCCAGACCATGGCATGCCCTCGTTCAGCGGGGTTCCAGAGCTGCAGCGGTGGCAGATCGTGATGTATCTCCGGACGCTCAAGCCAGTGGGCACGAAGAAGTAGGATGGTTTGGGAGGCCAGCTGTCCCCTTGCGCACAGATGCAATCCAACGTACCGTACTCGGCTCACGGCGCGGAGACGGCGCACGAGTGCAGTAAGGGCGATTCCTGGTCGGTGCTGGGCAACAATTGACGCCTTCGCGAGTGAGCTTCCGTGCTCACTTCTTCATGCGATTGCGATAAAGGCTCTGGTCCACTTCGCGGGTCATGGCTTCGACGTCCAACGGGACTTTCAGAAATTCTGCGACAGCTTCTGCCGCGGCTTTCGGCTCGCGTAACGCGCGGTGATAGTGCACACGAAGCACTTGCACGTTGGACTTCCCGTTCAACCAGCGATTCACTTCGATCAGGTGCCGCTGAAAAGCCTCCTCGATCGGCGAGGAGTCTCCGCCGGGCTCGAAGGTTCCGCGGCGCCGCAGCATTTCGTCCTGGGATTTCAGAACCTCGGGCAGCGGACGCTGCATGAAGATGACGCGGTATTCGTGGCCGTTTGGCAACGAGAGCAGCAACTGTGAAATCACTTTGACGGCCTTACCCTCCGCTTCAGCGATCAGCGCCGGTTCTTTGGGCAGTTGCTTAATGCGCTCCCATTCCAGATAGCCGCGCGGGTTGTCGGTGTCGGCCTTGCGTTCGCCGTCAGAGAGAACGGGGAGGCCGCCCGCCGCTAACATCTGCATCATTAGAGACGTGCCGGAGCGGGGAAGACCGGAGACAATCGTGATCATCACTACCTTTCAGAAATGAATGCGGAGCGCTTCCACCGCCCCGATTGGGAATCATAGAGGCGACATCGATTTCGGGGCAAATCGGGAACTGGGGTAACGTAGCCGGAAGTACCGTGTCGGCAACCTTTTGTGCCGTCATTCGTCAGATCAGATAAGGTATTGACAGCGTGTTCAGCGAAGTCCATCCCGCCGCGGCTCGGTTCCGCAATCATCGTGCGGTGGCAGCCTCCGTCGTGGCACATCTGGGACTTCTGGCTGCGATTCTGTTGCATCGTCCAGCGGTGGTCGAGTTGGAGCCGGCGTGGCTTGCCAATGGCACCGGGACGCATTCGTATCGGGTGGTCTATGCTCCGCCCGACGGTCAAGACTCTCCCGCCGACGACAAGATAGCGCTTGCGCGTTCCCCGGCCGCCCCCCACCGGCGGCCGAAGGCTTCGTCGCCTAAACCAGCGCCGGACCATCTCCAACTCCCGGCTGACACCGAGGCTGCCGATCACAATGCGCGTGCCGGCTCCACGCTTGGTACAGTGATTGACGGCCCGATTGAAGGCCATGAAGTACACGTCGCTTACCCGGTCGTTTTTCCGGATCCCCCTGTGGCGCGAGCGGAACTTCCTCACGATCTGAAGGGTGATGTCATTGTCGAAGTCACCATCGACGCACAGGGCCACGTGGTCGAGACGCGCGTTGTGCAGGCTATCGGCTACGGGATCGACGAAAAGATCGTGGCTGCGCTGCGCCAGTGGCGCTATCAACCAGCCACCCTTGATGGCGTTCCGGTCGCGTCGAAGCACGATGTTCACTTCCACTTTCCATCGTAGCGCGACTATCGGGTAGTATTTCTCCAGATGAAGACCCGTAGAGAATTTCTATCCCAATCCGTCGCGCTGACTGCCGGGACTCTGTTCTTGCCTTCGCTTTTGAACGCGTCGCCCACTCAACCAAATGTCAGCTTCCCTTCCGACCTGCGCGATCGGATCGCAGTCGCCTCCTATCCCTTTCGCGACATTATTCTGCCGGCGGAGGACGTGACGGCAACGGCCTCGAAGGCCGGGCCGAAAATGGAAATTACGGAGTTTGCCGCGCACATCATCGCGCAATTCCACATCAACAAGATCGAGCCCTGGAGCCACCATTTCCGCTCGCTCGAACCAAAGTATCTGGCAGACTTCCGCGCCGCCCTTGACCGGGCGAAGGCCTCGGTCGCCAATATCGCAGTAGATGGCGAGAACAGCTTCTACGCCGCGGACCCATCCGAGCGCGAGCGCGCGGTGGCCGTCAACAAGCAATGGATCGATGCGGCCGTCATGCTCGGCTCACCGAGCATTCGCACCCACATCGCTTCGGCCGACAATCAACCGCCCGATCTGGAGCGCTCGGCTGACACTCTGAAACGGATCGCGGAGTATGCCGCCACGCGCAATGTAGTCATGCACCTGGAGAACGACGACGGCGTTACGGAAGACCCATTTTTCATCGTGAAAGTGATCGAAAGGGTCAACAGTCCCTGGCTGCGCGGCCTGCCGGACTTCGGAAATTCGTTGATGCACCTGCCGCCTGAGAATGCTTACGACGGACTCGAAGCCATGTTTAATCACGCCTATGGCATTTGCCACGTCAAGGCATTTGAGTCGACGGAGAAGGGCGCGGTGGTGCCAGTGGATATGGCCTATGCTTTCGGAATCCTTAAGAAAAGCGGCTACCGGGGCTATCTGTCGATGGAGTATGACGACGCTGGCGATCCTTATCGCGGCACCTCTGAGCTGATTGAAAAGACGCTTCGCTTTTTGACCTAGCGGTGTCATTGCGTCTGGCACAGCGTTTCTGATAACGTGCATTCCGCCGACCCGGGAGCCTTCACCGCAGCGATCTGCTCCGCGCCGCTTCGGCAAAGCGCAAACCATCTGTCCAAGGAGATGCCCGTGGCCTTCTGTCCAAATTGTGGATCGCAAATGCCGGCTGGCGCAGCGGCTTGTCCGAATTGTGCAGGCAGCAATCCGAGCGCAGGGGCCACCGCTCCCGCAGCGGGCCTCGCGGACAACGTCGCGGGAATGCTGGCCTACGTCACCATCATCCCAGCGATCGTATTCCTCGTGCTGGAGCCGTATAACAAGCGGCGCTTCATCCGCTTTCATGCCTTTCAGTGCATCTTCCTGGCGATCGCCCTGTTCGTGCTTGGAGTTGCCCTGCAAATCCTCTGGCACATTCCATTCCTGGGATGGGCCGTCGGTCTTCTGTTGTGGCCTCTGGTCGGTCTGGCCGAGCTGATCTTGTGGATCATTCTGCTGCTGAAGGCTTACCAGGGACAGATGTTTAAGCTCCCGGTAGTCGGCGACATGGCCGAGAAGCAGGCCAACGCCGTTTAGCAGGCTGCTGAAAACCTCGCGAATGTCGACACCACCGCGCAAGAGTGGATCTGAGCCCGTAAATTCGCTAATTGTTCGCCCTTGTGATATATTTTGCCGCACCAAGGGCAAGGTGTCAGGATGAGAAAAGCAGTCAATCATCTGAAGAAATCAGACCCGGTGCTGGCGGCGATCATTGAGCGGATCGGGCCTTGCCGCATGCAGTTTGGCGAACCCACGTTTCACAGTTTGGCCGAGGCAATCCTGTATCAGCAGTTGAACGGCAAGGCGGCAGTCACGATCTTCAAGCGGTTTACGGACCTGGCGGGCGATCCGCTGACGCCAGTGGGCATTTTGAAACTCACCGACGCGCAGATGCGCGGCGTGGGCCTGTCCCGACAGAAGACAGCGTACCTGCGGGATCTCTCCGAAAAAACCAAGGCGGGCCTGTTGGAGTTTGAGAAGCTTCCCAAGCTTTCCGAGGATGAAGTAATTGCGCGTCTGACGCAGGTCAAGGGCGTGGGCGTGTGGACGGCGCACATGTTCCTGATGTTCACGCTGCGACGTCCAGATATTCTGCCGACCGGCGACTATGGGCTGCAAGCCGCGATCAAGAAGTACTACAAGAAACGCAAGTGGCCGAAGCCCGCAGTGATGGAGAAAATCGCGAAGCCATGGGTGCCGTATCGATCGATTGCGTGCTGGTATTTGTGGAAGAGTTTGGATGTGAAGACGATGTGAGCGTCCGGAACAGATTAAGAAAGACGGACAAAATTTGATGATAGAGGAGTAGCGGGGCCGACAAGGTTCCTCCACCGACCGGGTGGTGTTCTATGTTTAGGACACTACCCACCGACCGAACGGTTGGGTATTTCCCTTACAATCGCCCCCATGACCCCCGCTCCCATCAAGCCCACTATCACGCTCGATGTTTTTAGCCAGATCGACATCCGCGTGGGCACAATCCTATCTGTCGTCGACGTGCCCAATTCCGACAACCTCATGCAATTGCGGGTAGACTTCGGCGATCATGAGCGCACGATCGTCGCGGGGATCAAGAAAGAGCGGGTTAATCCGCGCGAAATTGAGGGCAAACAAGCGCTCTTCGTCGTGAACCTGGAGCCGCGCAAGATGCGCGGCGTCATCTCGGAAGGAATGTTGTTCGATATCGGCTACAGCGACGGTGTTAAGCCGGTGCTGTCTGTCCCGGAGAGCCCGGTACCCAACGGAACCCGGGCTGGCTAGCTACTGCTATCCTTAAGTGCCGAATCCGGGGAGGTAATTCTGAAAGCGTTCCGGCGACTACTCCAGCGCACGCCCGTTTACGGCGTCTACAAGGCGCTGGGCCACCATCCCGACTACTGGTACTGGATCCTGCGCGGACGCCCCGTCCGCTCGCCTCATCTTCTGAAGCAGAAAACCGTGTGCGAATACGGCGAACAATTCGGCTTGAAGACGCTGGTCGAAACCGGCACCTACTACGGTGAAATGGTCGCCGCCATGAAAGAGCGCTTCGACCGTATCTATTCGATCGAATACGTGCCCGAATTAGCTGAGCGTGCCGCAAAGAAATTCGCACGCTACCCGCACATCCGTATCTTCTGCGGCGACAGCTGCGCGGTGATGCCCGAAGTGCTTGCCTTGCTGAAAGGTCCTGCGCTCTTTTGGCTCGACGCTGGCTACTACGGGTGGGTCGGCAAGCCGGGAGACCAGCAGCGGCTTTCCGCGGAACTAGAAATGATCCTCAGCCAACCTCATCCGCACACCATTCTGCTCGACGACGCGCGGGGCCTGACTGGACAGAAGGGAATTCCGTCGGTGGCCGAAGTGAAGTCTTACGTGGAGTCGAAGTTTCCGCAAAGACAAGTGGAAGTTCAGTTCGACATCATGCGAATCACGCGGCGGACCTAGCGGCGTCGACCGCCGGTCGCACCAGCAGAAGAGTCAGTATGGCGAGCACACCGAGCAGGCAGCCCAGAGGAATGAATCCCACGCGGAAAGCAATCCGCCGCCGTGGGCCGCGTTGCGCTCGCCCGCTTGCAGGGTCCGCACGCCAGATGCACAAAGGAGAGCTGCGAAGAAGAGTGAGATTGTGTGTGGTTCGAACCCGCATACACAACCTCGGGTCCGACCCATTCCAAAGCTTGGAGCCCAGGATGCAAAGCCAAACCGGTCCCGCTGCCAGAATCGGAGCTAACACCATTCCGAAGAAGGTGGACAGCAGCACCAGCGGCAACGCCACGACAAAGTGGGCCTACTTTGATTTCTTTTGCAGTTCCCAGGCTTTGGCGTATTTCCACGAAACGTATACTGCGTGGTAGAGATGCAGCAGAAGGCCTTCGCGGCCGTCGAGGAATCCGAACCGAAAAAAGTAGTTGTAGATGAATGTTGCCGCTGGTCTGAGCACGATGTTAAAGGTGCTGAAGCGGACACGCCCCTTAGCGGCGACCATCTCCGCGCCCAGCGACGAGTAGCGGTTCATGTGATCGAGGTAGTCGGTGAGCGTGGGGTAGGAGTGGTGGAGGAGTGCGCCGGTTTGGAATTGGCGAACATTTCCGGTTACCTGGAGCGTTTCATGCACCGCCCGACGCGCAAATTGTCCGGTGCCGCGGCGGAACAGGCGTAACTTCGGGTCGGGCCAGAAGCCTCCGTGTTGGATCCAACGTCCGAGGAAGTAGTTCTGTCGACGAATGAGGAGGCCCGTGACCGTGGTGAAAAACGAAATCCGGTGATTGGGCACGCTGTCCTTCACGCTGTGTATGGCCTCTCCGAGAATGTAGTGCCGAAGTGCTGCGCGGAGATCTTCGTCCACTTCCTCATCCGCATCCATACTTAGAATCCAATCGCCCGTCGCCTTCGCAATCGCCGAATTCTTCTGCCCGGCATAGCCCTTCCACTCTTCGACGAAGACTTTCGCTCCAAACGATTTCGCGATCTCGACCGTGCGGTCGGTCGAGCCCGAGTCCACCACGATGATCTCGCCCTTTCCACTACAGACCAGCGGCTGGACGCTCGCCAGCGTGCGTCCAATGTTGGCTTCTTCGTTATGAGTGATGATGACTATCGAGAGCGTCACGAGGAGAGGATACTAGTCGTTAGTCGCCGGTTGCTAGTCGTTAGACGGCTACATCCGAGCAGAAAGAAAACGCCGGACGAACGCGTCCGGCGTTTCACATCGGTAGTGAATGGCGGCTTCTACTGTTGCGGTTGCGGCGGCGGTTGCACGGGAGTCTGCTGCTCCGGTGGCCGCGGAGCCACATAGGGCACATTCGGCATGCGCGTGACCTGTCCGCGCTCGGCGTCGGCTACCAGGATGCCCAACCGGTCGAGTGTAGCTCCGGTGGCGCGGTCCAGTTCCACCCGTGACTTCTCATAGGCGGAATTGGCCGAAACCAGATTCGACTGCGCCTGCGTCAGGTCGCGCTCGTTTTGCAGGACGAGCGTAGTCGTCGAAGCGCCCAGCGCGTATTTCTTCTGTTCCGCGTCGAGCGATTGCTTACCTAGTTCGACCGCGGCCCGGGCCGCTTCGACGCTGGCGCGGTTTTGCTGTACCGAGAATTGCGCGTTACGGACCTCGATCCGGATCTGGTTTTCCTGCTGCTGCAAACGCATCTGCGCCTGGCGATATTCCAGTTCCGCGCGCACCTGGTCAGCCTGCGCTGAGCGATTGCGGATAGGAATGTTCAATTGCAGTCCAACACCCTTATCGACCGCGGTGGAGTCTACAAGCTGGCTCAAGGCATCGCCGTAGCTAATCGACCTAGTTGGGCAATTTTGTTTGCAGAAGGGGCTTGGATCGCCGCCCAGACCCGAACCGCCGTAAAAAGCAAACAGGTTCAGAGTAGGCAACAAAGCATTTTTTGTTGACCGCGTGTTGATGTCACGATTTGTCAAGTCGATGCGCGACTCGGCGAGTTCTGCGCGGTGCGCCAGAGCCTGATTCACTAAGTCCTGGATCGGAATGACCGGCTCGTTATCTGGAACCGACATAGTATCGGTTGGAATCACCTCCGCATCCGCCAATACGGGGTCAACGAGTGTCCGGCTCAGGGCGTTCTTGACCAGCAGTTGCTGCAACTGCAGGTTGGTTTGAGCCACGATCAGTGATTGCTGGTTCGTTGCCACTACGCTGCGAGCGCGTACTACTTCAATTGGGGCCAATGTCCCAATCTCGACCTGCTTCTGATTGTCCGACAGCGTCTTTTGTGCCAACGCCAGTGAATCCTGTTGCACCTTTACGTTCTCGTAAGCGTTCACCAAGTCCCAATATATATTCTGGATCTGATTGACCGTGGTGATCACCTGCAAGCGGAAAGCGACGTCCGAGATTTCCCGGTTGTTCTTAGCGATTCTGATGAATCGAGTATTGGAAAGAAACCCGAACCCTGCCAGCAGCGGCTGAGTGATCGACGCGCGCAAATTTGAGGTGAGCTGGGGGCTGTAATTGCTCACAAATGGGGAGGTGGAAGTTAGTCGATTATTGTTGAAACCAACCGAGAGGTTTGTTCCCCAGTGAAAGCCTTGTTGATACCCGAAGTCCCAAACGGCCGAGTGTACGTCGGTGAATGGATTGGAAATGGAACTCGCGTTTTGCGAACGGTTCTGTTCGAACGAAAACGTTCCGGTAAGAATCGGATCAAACGACGGCACAGGTGCGCCCACACCCGTGGTCGAAGTCACCAGTCCCGACGTGCCCGCTCCCGCTCCGCCTGTTCCCGCGGTTGTGCCGCCGGCTCCGCCGCCGGTGGACGTGCTACCCACGCCGGCGCCCGTCCCGCCCGGCGTTCCCTGCACGATGCCCGTATTCACGCCCCGCGTCGCTGCGCCAGACTTCGCGCGCCAGATGTCGGTATCGGCAATGTTCAGGTTGTAGCGCGCAATCGCGATGTCCAGGTTATTCTCGAGCGCCAGCGCTATCGCGTCGTTCATTGAGATGTATAGCTTGCCATCGCGCATGAGCTGCTCAAAGCGTCCAGTATTGGCCAGGTTCGGAGGAGCTACGCTTCGCGGGCTATAGGGCCCGATCGGACTGGGAAAATGCGAGCGCGGTTGGGAGTAGTCTTTGAGCTCAAACCCCTGGGCTTTTTGCGCCGAGGGTGCGTTGGGCATTTGCGGGGCATCCTGCGCCCATCCGGCAGGAACCATTACGCCGGCAACAAATAGGGTGGCCGCCCGCCGACAAGCGGAAAACAAAAGAGTAGAACTTTGCATTCGTGTCATCTCCATCAATCAGGCCTGAGAGGAACTGACGAGGTTGTCAGGACGTTTCTTGATACGTAGAACGTGGGGCAAGAGTTCCTTGCAATCCACCGACGAAGCGAACTTTTTCATTGATCTTAAGTGAAATAGTATAGCTGACGCGCATCGCGCCACTCTGCGGACGCACGAGTAAAACTTTGTAAAACTTATGGATGAAGTTTCCCTACTCCAGGACTCGGAAAAGATCACGCGCAATCTCAAACTGATCCTTTCCTATGACGGTTCCGAGTTCGCAGGCTGGCAGGTACAACCTGGCCGAGCTACCATTCAGGGCACACTGTCCACAGCCATTGGACGGTTGACGGGAGAAAACGTACTACCCCAAGGATCGGGCCGCACCGACGCTGGCGTGCATGCATTGGCTCAGGTGGCCACATTCCAGACCGCATCGTCGATCCCGATCGAAAACTGGATCAAGGCGATGAATGACATCCTGCCGGCTTCGATTCGCGTGCTTGAGGTGACTGAAGCCGAGCTGGACTTTCATGTGCGCAAATCGGCCCGCGCCAAGACCTATCGTTACCGCATGTATCGAGGCGCGATCTGTCCGCCGTTTCTTGCACGCTACGTTTGGCACTACCCGTTCCCGCTGGAAGAAATCGTCATGGCGCGCGCTGCCGAGTTCGTAATTGGGGAGCATGATTTCACTTCCTTCGCGGCCGTCGATCACGAGCGCGTGGAGCGCATGGCTGCAGTCGAAAATCTTAACCACGCGGTACACGGAGGGACACGGGGGGGAGCTCAAGAGAACAATGTGCGAACGATCTTTTCTTCTGTCTGGACTCGCGAAGGCGATGACCTAATCTACACAGTCCGCGGAAGCGGATTTCTTCATCACATGGTGCGCAATCTGGTTGGCACGTTCCTGCTGGTAGGGAAGAGAACGCTGACTGCGGAAGACTTCCGCCGAGTGCTCGCCGCCCGCGACCGCTCCGCCGCTGGCCCCACCGCTCCCGCCAGCGGGCTGTATTTGGTCGCTGTCGAATACGACGCAACTGGCACTTAGTGCTTGGCACTTGGCCGGGCTGTACCATCACAAGTTTGTCAAAATGGCTTCAAACAGATGCCTGCACGACCGGCCAAATGCCAAGTGCCAATTGCCAAGTGCTGTTCTAAACTGTCGGTGCACGATGCCCGCTGATCTCCATCTCGCCGTTTCCCGCATCGCCTCGGTAAACCCAGCGACCGGCGAGGTGCTGGGTGAGCTCGACTGCGCTGGCCCAACCGAAGTTCGCGCCGCAGTCGCCCGTGCCCGTGCCGCGCAGGCGGATTGGAACGGGTGGGGTATCCGTAACAGGGTGAAAATCCTGCGCCGCTTCCAGCAACTGCTTCTCGCCCGGAAAGCGGATGTCGCCCGACGTATCACGCAGGAAGCCGGCAAACCGTACGTTGAATCGCTGCTGACAGAAGTTCTGGTGGTGCTCGACGCCGCGCGCTTTCTGGTCGAAAACGCTTATGCCATCCTACGCGAAGAAAAGCTGGCGCACGGCAACCCAGCTCTCAAAACCAAGTCTGGACGCGTTCTGCACGAGCCCTACGGCGTCGTCGGAATCATTTCGCCGTGGAATTATCCTTTCTCGATTCCTGCCACGGAAGTCATGTCCGCGCTGGTTGCCGGGAATGCTGTAGTTCTCAAGCCCTCCGAGTTCACGCCGTTGATCGCACTCGAGTTGCAATCGCTTTTGCGAGAAGCGGGAGTCCCCAACGACATTTTCCAGGTCCTGCCCGGCGAAGGCGCCGCCGGAGCCGTGCTGGTGAAAAGCGAGATCGACAAACTGGTCTTTACCGGAAGCGTCGCCACTGGCCGGAGGATCGCGCAGGTCGCGGCCGAACGCCTGTTGCCGGTGGCGCTCGAACTGGGCGGCAAGGATCCCATGCTCGTTCTCGACGACGCCGATCTTGAGGTTGCTTCCAGCGCAGCCGTCTGGGGAGCTTTCGTCAATGCGGGCCAGGCATGTCTTTCAGTCGAACGTTGCTACGTCCACCACCAGCTATACGCCCCGTTTGTCGACGTCTGTGCCGCAAAAGCTCGCAAGCTTCGTGTCGGAAACGGGATGGACCCGGCCACGGAAGTCGGTCCCATGATCAGCGAACAGCAAGTGCGTGTGGTCGAAGCGCACATTGCCGATGCCCGCACGCAGGGCGCTCGGCTACTGGCGGGCGGCGCGCGCCTGCGGGAGTTGGGCTCGACCTTTTTTGCTCCAACCGTGCTTGCCGACGTCGACCACAACATGCGCGTGATGCGCGAAGAAACTTTCGGCCCAGTGCTGTCCATCGCGTCCTTCCGCGACGATGCGGAGGCCGTCCGCCTGGCGAACGATTCCGACTATGGGCTGGCCGCGAGCGTTTGGACCCGCGACGGCGCGCGTGGTGAAGCCCTCGCGCGCCGGATTCACACAGGCACAGTGATGGTGAATGATGTGCTCTCGTGTTTCAGCATCAGCGAAGCTCCTCATGGCGGTGTGAAAGCCAGCGGTCTCGGCCGCACTCACGGACGCTGGGGGCTGGAAGAAATGGTGCGCGTGAAATATCTCGACTCTGACCTGCTGCCGCGCATGAAAAAAATCTGGTGGTTTGGTTATGGTGGCGAGTTTACGCGGGAGATGGAAGGCTTTCTCGACGCGATTTTCGCGCGTCCGCTGAGAGAGAGAGTGAAAGCGGCGGTGCGTGCCTGCGGCGCCTTGTGGCGGAAGAAGCTCTAGCGCTCTTCAGAGTAAGAAAAACTGGATAGGTGCCGCCTTTTTAGTTCGAACGTAAGCCGCGACACCGGCCCTTTAATCTGCCGCCGCTGTGGTGCCTGAGTTCGTCTTAGCGGTTTCGGCTTGCCGCATCCGTAACGACCGGTTCGAGGGCAAGCCCGCATCTCGAATCTTGTACAACAGCGCCCGATAGCTGATGCTCAAGGTCCGCGCCGCCTGTTTGCGGTTCCAGTGGTGCTGTTGCAGCACTTTGAGGATGACTTTGCGCTCCAGTTCGCGCACCGCCTGACGGGTCATCTTCTTCAGCGAGATGGGACCATCGAACGAAATTTCTGGATTGAAGAAGTCGGGTTCGCGCGCCACCAGGTCGTTGGTGATGACTTCTTCGTGGCCTAGGATCACGTACCGCTTGATCAGGTTTTCCAGTTCCCGGATATTTCCTGGCCAGTGATATTTTTGTAAAACGGTCATTACCTCGCTTGACAGAGGTCGGGCGCGACAGTTGTATTTACGGTTGTAGTACTCCAAAAAGTAGGTGGCCAGGTCTTCAATGTCACCGCGGCGTTCGCGTAGCGCTGGCATGTGCAGATTCACGACGTTAATGCGGTAATAGAGATCTTGACGGAAAGTGCCGCCTTCAATCTCCGACTCCAAATTGCGGTTTGTGGCACATACCACTCGTACTTCGACTTTCTTGTCTTCCTGGGCGCCGATCCGGCAGAACTGCCCATCTTGCAGGAGCTGCAGCAGTTTCGATTGCAACGACAAGTCGAGTTCCGAAATCTCGTCGAGGAACAGGGTGCCGCGGTGGGCCAGTTCAACCCGGCCGGGTTTGGCTCCGAAGGCGCCTGTGAAGGCTCCCTTTTCATAGCCGAACAGTTCGCTTTCCAGTAGCGTCCCGGGAATGGCGGGACAGTTCACCTTGACCAGCGGACCGCTCTTCCACGGAGACAACCCGTGGATCAACCGCGCGATGATGTCCTTCCCTGTGCCGCTCTCGCCGTGGATTAGGACGGGAACGTTGGCAGCCGCCACTTTCGCCAGTTGGGAGCGGACTGCCTGCATCGGCTCGGAATGGCCGAAAACGATGTTCTCAGGGGGAATTTCGCCGAGGGACTGCGCCAGCGATCCGAACTGAAGGTTGCTCATAGACCAAGAGCCTCAAGGGGTGAATACCACCCGCATGCACTAAAAGTGCACACCGAGCACCAAACCGCTGGCAGGGCTCAGGAAGTGTGCGGGAATCGCCCTAAGCCGCTATCTATGTGCAGGTTAGAGATCTCGGCAAGGGGTAACACTTCGTGGTCCTAAGGTGCATGGTTGCTCGTTCACGGGGAGGAACGAGAGGGAAAAACATTTCACACCGCAGAACGAGCTTTCCTCAATTGCGAGCGAGAAACTGTCGCTGCGTCGGTGCTCAAAGGACGTGTGAACTTCAAGCCCAGCAGGTGATAATCATTCAAATGGGTAACCCAAACCGTTCGTGCCCGAATAGCTCGTGAGGAACGGCGAACGCCGTCGGCCGAACCGATCGGAGCGCTTGGAATCTCCAGCGAAACCGGGCTAGACTTGGGCAGAGAGCGGCGAACTACTACTAGGGCGCCCCCAGCAGAAATGTTCACCGCAGTGGCAAACTCCAGCGATTCCTTGCCGTTCTCGTCACGGCTGCGAACAAAAACCGGTATCGCGAGGTGAAGCCGCGCCCACTTGCGCTGTTCTTTGCTAGGGGAGTTCGTACTCACTTCCTGCCCGTCCGAAACAAAGTAAAAACACCTAGAGGTTCCGCAGATTGGGGGCCAAACCTCGGACTATACAGAAGCAGACTGGAATCCGGCGAAACCTCGCTACTACTACGGGAATTACTGTAGTACCCATTTTCTACCAAATTTGGAATTCACCGTCCCAAACTGATGAAGAGTGCAACGTTTTTCGCTTCCGTACCTGCAGGAGTGCATTTCCAATTGACAGTCCTTTGCACCTGACATAGGATGAGTTCACTCTCGTTCTGGCGGTAGTTCGTTCCCTCCCCTTATTGTTCATTTAATTAGGTTCCCTGATGGCCGCAACGCCCGACAAAAGTCTTGGTACGCCCTTTAGCGGTGCTCACCCGGAAGATCGTATACCTCCGGCCGCTGCCGGTCCGGCCGTACGCACTGACTCTCCCGACCTGATGCGCGAGTTCGAGCAATTGCGCGATCGTTTCCGACGCACTACCAGCGCGTTGAGCTCGGCCGCTCACGATCTGAAAACTCCGCTTGCAATCCTGAACGGCTACACGGAATTGCTGCAGAGCGAGAAGCTCGGAGCGCTGAATGAACGACAGCGCGAAGTGTTGCGTGACATGTCTTCCAATGGACAGCGCTTGCAGCACTTCATTCAGGACTTTCTGACTTTCAGCGTGCTCGAGACCGGCGAGCTCCGCATGCAGTACGAACTCGGCGACATGAATGTCTCGCTCTCCGAAGTTTGTCGCCTCTGGTCGCCGCGTTTTCAGGAGCGCGGTCTCGCTCTCTATTTCTTAGCAAACGAAAAAATCAGTCCGCTCCCTTTTGACTCCGCCAAGATTCAGCGCGTGATTTCGAATCTTCTCGAGAACGCTTCCAAGTTCACACCGCAAGGGGGTACGGTGTGGTTGCACGTCGAGCCCTACATGTGGGAGCGGCGCGCCGTCAGCAAACCAACATCCTCTGGAGAGCGCCGCCGTCAGACGACGGGCGCTCCCAACGCGGTCAAAGTAAGCGTTTCCGATACCGGGCCCGGCATCCCCCCCGAGTATCATCAGGAAATTTTTGATGATTTCTTCCGACTGCCCGGCAGCGAGGCTTCCGAAGGCATGGGCCTAGGATTGGCCATCGCCCGCCGTCTCGTCCAGGGCATGGGCGGAAAGATTTGGGTGGAAAGCGAGCAAGGAGCCGGTTGCAAGTTCTCCTTCCTGATCCCGCTCAAACCAATCCTAAGCACTTCGTCACGAGGATCGAAATGAACGAAGCCAACATCCTGCTGGTGGACGACGAACCAGGGATGCTGCGGTATATCCGGACGCTGCTGGAAGTGGACGACTACAAAGTCGAGACCGCCACTACTGGTGAAGAAGCAGTGGCGCGCGTACAGAAAGGTCTGCATCCCGACCTGGTGCTGCTCGACCTGCTTATGCCCGGGATCGACGGATTGCAAACCCTTGAGCAACTCCGCCAAATCAAGCCTGGATTGAAGGTCGTCATGCTGTCCTGCGTGAACGACACCCGCAAGGTCGTCCAGGCCATGCGCCTGGGCGCGCATAACTACCTGACCAAGCCGTTTCAGAAAGCCGAACTGGACGCCGTAATCGACCAGTGCATCGGCGAAGCCCAAGGCGAAAGCTACGCAGGCGATGTCGAAGAACTCTGCGACGACGTCTTTTTCGTTGCTGCCAGTCCCGCTATGAAGAAGATCCGCTCGCAAGCAGCCCTGGTGGCCAACGTCGACATTCCGGTACTGCTATTGGGAGAAAGTGGCACCGGGAAGGAAGTGCTGGGGCGCCTGATTCACAAGCTTTCCCAGCGTGCGCACCGCACGTTCCTGAAGGTGAATTGCGCAGCGGTACCCGCGGACCTACTCGAAAGCGAATTGTTCGGCTACGAGACGGGCGCCTTCACGGGTGCGACCCATCCCAAGCCGGGCAAGTTTGAGCTCTGCAACAAAGGCACCATCCTGCTCGACGAAATTGGCGAGATGCCGCCGTTGCTCCAGGCCAAGCTGCTGCACGTGTTGCAGGATCAGCAATTCTCGCGTCTCGGCAGCCGCTCCGTGATCAAGGTGGACGTGCGCATTCTGGCTGCCACCAATATCAATATTCCCGAAGCCCTTGCTACCAAGCGTCTGCGAGAGGATCTTTACTACCGCCTCAACGCCTTCACCATGTCGTTGCCGCCGCTGCGGGAGCGCAAGGAAGAGATCCCAATTCTGTTGAAGCATTTCATGGCGCGTATGTCAGAACTCTATGCCCGGGCTCCGTTGCCGCTTTCTCCGGCCATGATGGATGCCTGCCTCAAACATCCCTGGCCTGGCAACCTGCGCGAATTGAGCAATTTCGTGAAGCGCTACCTGGTGTTGGGCGACGAGACCCTGGCGGTTGCAGAACTACAGCCCAAGCCCGATGGCGGTAGTGGTGTGCACGCCGATCCGGCTGGCAAGGCTGCGGTGGCTGGCGCCGAATCCGGTGGCGGTCTGAAGTCGCTGGCCCGCAACGCCAAAGACGAAGCCGAAGCAGAAGCCATTTCGCGCGCCCTGGAAGAGACTAATTGGAACCGCAAACAGGCCGCCGTGCTCTTGAAGATTAGCTACAAAGCCCTGCTCTATAAGATCCGGCAATACGGGATCGCCCAAAGCCGCAGCACGCACAGGTTGTCAGCCGGCGCGTAGGCCCGGTCCCTAATGGGGCAATTGAAAATGTGTGACTTTCGGCATCGCTGAAGCGATGTCCTGATACGAAGCGCTAAAGCGAAGCTCTGAAATCTGGCGGCCCAGCCCGGAAGTGCTAAGTGCCAAGTGCTGCTTTTCTGGTGCGGATGAGAGGACTTGAACCTCCACGACCTTGCGGCCACTAGGTCCTGAACCTAGCGCGTCTGCCAGTTCCGCCACATCCGCATCGTGGAAACAAACTGCAGCGGGCCCTTCTTCAGGGGGACTACACTAATATCTACTGGCCGCCCGCAGACTGTCAAACCTGCGCGCGGTTCCGACAGGCGCGAACAATGGCCCCTGAAAACAAAATACACCCGGAGATCGCGCGCGAGCTACGTGCCCTCGCCCACGATCTCAGCAACTCGCTCGAAACCATTTTGCAGGCAACCTACCTGGTCTCCCAAACCGACCTCCCGGGAAACACACGCCGTTGGATGGAAATGATGGATCAGGCTTCCCAGGAAGCGGTTGCCATCAACCGCAAACTTCGAGAAATACTTCGCTCCCAAAGCTAGCGCCTTAACGGGCTAGAGACGCGGCAAGCCGCGTCTCTACTATTGAACCTGGCCTACGCCAGCTTCGCGTCCATGGTAATCTTCGCGTTCAGCACTTTCGAGACCGGGCATCCCGCCTTAGCATTCTGTGCCGCTGTGTTGAACGCTTCCGCGCTCGCCCCCGGAACCTTCGCGGCGACATCCAGATGCACTGCCGTGATTGTCCACCCTGCGTCTAGCTTTTCCATAGTGAGCGTGGCCGAAGTCGCAATGCTCTCCGCGGTCAGGTTTGCGCCGCCTAGTTGCGCCGAAAGCGCCATAGAAAAACATGCCGCGTGCGCCGCGGCTATCAATTCTTCCGGATTTGTTCCCGGAGTATTCTCAAACCGCGTGGTGAAAGAGTACGGAGTATTCGAAAGCACTCCGCTGGTCGAAGATACCGTTCCCTTTCCGTCTTTTAGTCCGCCCTTCCACACTGCACTGCCTTTGCGTTGCATTCCCAATCTCCTCAAATTGAAGATGAATCAAGACTCCAGACATTGTAGAGGGGACAGAGATTTTCAGCATTCCACGCCCGCCCGAGTCAGAAGCGCCAAGGCCGGAGGTTGAAGCCCGGAGTCATTCCAAAATCCACACTCAGTTACTCCGGTCTCGACCGAGGTAATCTTTTCCGCCTCCTTGCCAGCCACCTATACTTTTCCCGTGGCCATCAGTCCCGATCCACGTTTGGAACAGGCTGCGACACGGCTGGAAATCGACCCGCTCTCTCCAGAGAGGTCTGGTCCTCGCCGCTGGTTTGCGATCGCCGCGGTGGCGGTCGGCATCCTGGCGGGAGCGCTCTTTATGGGTGCCGGTACGGCGCGCGCAGCCTGGGAGGAGATCGCTCAGCTTCTCAGCCTGCACGGGAAGCCGGAGCCGGCGTCGGCCAACGTGCTCTCGGAACATGAAATCGAGGTCCTCGACCAGATGACGCCGCAGAGCCAGGCGCAACTTCTGCTCGAACGTTCCATCAATCATTATCGCGGGGCCAACGATCAGATCGCGGAGCGCGTGAGCCGTTGGCGCGGAAAGATCAAACTCGACCAGCAGCTGAATTCGCTCTTTATGACTGCGCTCAACTCCGACGATCTTCGCGTGCGCGCAGCCGCCATCGAAATCGATCTCGCCAGCCGTAATATTGAAAAGACGGCCGCCACGGTCGACCGTCTGGAGCACGATGCCCGTTTCGGAGAACAGGGTCCGCGCGCCAATGCGCTGTGGGATATCGCGTTGCTCGGCAATCGCGGAATCGAACCCGAGCGTGCTGCTCAGATCATGCTGGCCTCGATCCACGATCAAAACGTTAACATTCGCTACTGGGCAGTCGAAGGATTAGCGTATCTTGGGACCGACGAAACCATCGCTCCGCTTTTGCAGGTTTTCCACGATGATTCTTCGCCCATGATTCGCGAGAGGGCCGCATGCGGGCTCGCTCAATCGGGCATGTTGAGCGAAAAGCAGCGCCGCAGTGCGGTACCCCAGTTGCTGGATTTCGCTGACGATACAGCGCTTGATCCGGAAACTCACAAGTGGGTGTTCCAGGCGCTGCGTGACATCACGGGACAAAATCTGCCTCACGATCCCGCCGCCTGGAGAAACTGGTACAACTCCAACGATGGACACTGGGCGCCAGTGACGCGTGATAACGAGTAGGAGCGGCCCTTCAACACTCGGTTTTCGCGTACCACGAACGCGTCACAAAGGCGGGGCCTAGTCCCTGAGCGCACGCTCTTTCGGTGACTCAATAGAAATCCGAACAACTCAAATAGAACCCGCACTTCTTGCAGACCACTTTGCAGCGGTGCCCAGACAACTCGGCCGAGCAATTCGGACAGAACACAGACACATCAGTTTTCGCATGTGTGGGCAGGGTGGGAGCTTCCACCCGCTGCTGTTGCAACGTGACCGGACGGGGTGAACTCATCGTCAGTTCTTTTAGCACAAGACTGACGGCGATGGAAGGCTCAGCATTGATGCAAATGGCTTTCCCCCATCCGTGATTCTCCGCCGAAAAGAAGTCCGCTCGCGCCCATCCAACTGCTAGACTCCTTCCTCATGGATCCATATCGCGTTCCTGTTTGCGGTTTCGATCATGCCGTTTTCCACACGGCTGCTCTCCGAGTTCATCGCTTACCGGACCGCGCTATTGGTGTACTGGCTGAACATTCTGTTGCTCGGCGCCGCCCGCTATTTCAGCTGGATATGCGCGCTGGGATGAATCTGGTAAAGGACGACCTGTCCCCGGAAGTCTCGCCGCGATCAAGCGCCGCATCATGATTGGCCAACTACTCTATGCTGTCGGCGCTGCGCTTAGCGTCATTAGTGCCTATTGCAGCATCACGTTCATCGTCCTCGTGCAACTCAACTATGCTATTGCGCCGCGCCTGCGGAGGAGCTCCCGCCACTAAATTCTCGCCGTTGCAGTCGACGCCCTCCGCTTGTCTCCACGGGGCGCAACCCTGCGCCGACGGCACTCCCATCTCCTAGACAACAACAGTCCAAAGCCTTACTGTCTACCCAAGGCGCGGTACCCAAGCGGTAAGGGAGAGGTCTGCAAAACCTTTATGCGTCGGTTCGATTCCGACCCGCGCCTCCAGCCCTTGACAGAGACCTGAACAAGCTTGAAGAAGACCGTCACATAACACTTCCAGGTGCTCACCTTCGGGCGTGATCTTTGCTGTGTTCCAGCTTCCATGCAATCTGCCGCAGCATGCCAAGCCAAAGCTCGGCGTCGCGCTTTTCCAATTGCATACGCCGAACTAGACGCCGCACTTTCTCTTCCGTCGCTTCCGCCGCGCGCGGCTTCACGTATCCACTTGTTTGCAAAGCTTCGAGCAGCATGACAGTGATCCGTTCGAGCTCTCCCGCCCCGGCCGGCGTCTTCTTTTCTTTCGCCCGCGGAGCCTGCCCGCGGCGTACCAGTTCATACAAACAGACTGCCACCGCTTGTCCCAGGTTCATCGAGGAATGCTCTGCCCGGGTGGGAATTCGCATCAGCCAGTGGCAGTGGCTGAGGTCTTGATTGGAGAGGCCAAACTTCTCGGAGCCAAACAACAGCGCCACCTTGCCAGCCGCCAGCCGCTTTCGAATGAGCCGCGCCCCGTCTTCCAGCCGGCGCAACGGATGCTGTAATTCCCGATGTCCCACCGCAGTCGTACCAACCACCAGGGTGCAGTCCGCCGCGGCCTCCGCCACGGTCTTATATTCTTCAGCGCGGGCCAGCAACTTCGCCGCTCCCATGGCCGAGCGCGCTTCCCGAAAGGCCACGTCATAAGGATTGACGACCCGCAGCCAGCGCCCCCCGAAATTGCTCATGGCACGTGCGGCCGCGCCGATATTAAGCGGATTCCGGGGATCCACCAGCACCACTCGAAGATGGTCCAAATCGCTGTTCACAGGTCCAGCCATTCTACGACGCGGCGGCTCGCATCCTCAGGCAGCACAATGACAAAGCCCCGCTTGCGACTTCCATTCTTGCTCCGCATCTAATCTTCAGTGTTACGATATACTCCCGCCGGGTGCGGGATGAGGATTTACCGGTTGCCGCTGACACTGCGCGCCGGCAACTGAGAACACTTGGAGGAACAATGGCAAGTAACGCGATCGTGGAGGTAACCGACGCGAATTTTGATGCGGATGTACTGAAGTCGGAAAAGCCGGTACTGGTGGATTTCTGGGCGACCTGGTGCGGCCCTTGCCGCGCGATCGCTCCTATTGTGGACGAACTCGCCGGCGAATATCAGGGCAAAGTCAAGGTTGGCAAAATGGACGTGGATCGCAACGGCGCCACTCCCATGCGCTACAAAGTGACCGGCATCCCTACCTTGTTGGTCTTCAAGAACGGACAGGTCGTCGAACAACTCGTCGGCTACCGTTCAAAAGAAGACATCCAGAAGGCCCTCGACAAACATTGCGTCTAAGCATCCTTCGGCTTTCAGTCCGGCACGATTCCACAAAGCATGAGCGCCCGGAGTAAAATCCCCCGGGCGCTTCTGTGTTTTCCGCCAACCGCTAATCACCAACCACTGGCTTTTAGTACTTCCGCAGCACCCCGATCACTCTGCCCTGAACTTCCAGCGCCGTAGCCGAAACGATGATGGGCTTCATCGCCGCATTCGACGGCTGCAAACGGACGTTCTCGCCCTCACGATAGAACCGTTTCAGGGTTGCATCTGTGGCGTCGACCAGCGCCACGACAATGTCTCCGTTATGGGCAGTCTTCGTTTTCTCGACGAGCACATAGTCACCGTCGAGAATGGCTTCATCCTGCATCGAATCTCCGCGCACTTCGAGCACGAACACTTCCTTGGAGCGCACGAAATCAGCCAGCGAAATCGTCTCGTTGTTTTGCACGGCCTCAATCGGCCGCCCCGCCGCAATCCTGCCTACAAGAGGAAGCACCACGGCGGTGTTCACCGCCATCGACTGCTTCAGTTTTCCCTTGGGCGGCAGCAGGTCAATCGAGCGGCTGCGGTTGTAGTCGCGCGTCAGCAGCCCCTTCTTTTCCAGATTGGTGACGTGCTTGTGCACCGTGGCCAGCGAACTCAGGCCCATTCCGCCTTTGATCTCTTCATACGAAGGGGAGTAGCCATTCTCCGCCACAAAGCGCGAAAGGAAGTCGTAGAGTTCTCGTTGACGCTTGGTGATCGCCATGCCGGGAGTATGGGCGAAGGATAGGCGAAATGTCAAGAGGCGTCACGA
>JACXTT010000444.1_pt1 | contig 70092 bp, 62 predicted proteins | sample 9270951 | NCBI WGS metagenome assembly JACXTT01 (sample SAMN15532306, study PRJNA645909) | rock metagenome | isolation source: weathered quartz diorite | place: Puerto Rico | collected 2017-06-21 | reverse complement strand
CCGGGGTCCCGGGCGTGGGAGGCCTTAACGAGGTGAGGCGCCGCCTCCCGGCCGGGGCGGCGGGGATCATCGACGGTGAAAGCGGCGACCTGATCATCGATCCCACGCCTGCGGATCGTCAGGAGGTCGAGGCGCGCACGCGATTGCGGCGCACGCGGCATCCGACTCCGGCGACGGAAGGACCGACGCTGACGACCGACGGCGTGCGCATCCAACTGCACGCCAACATCGAACGATCCGATGACGTGGCGATGGCGCTCGCGTCTGGTGCGGAAGGCATCGGACTTTATCGATCGGAGTTTCTGCTCGTCGGCGGTCCTCCCGATCTCGCCGGCGAGGACGAACAGTACGAGGTGTATCGGCACGTCGTCGAGAACGTGACGCCGCGGCCGGTCACTATCCGGACGTTCGATATCGACGAACGTCAGATCGCGCGGCCGCTCGTGGACACCGCGCTCGATGCGCGCTGGTTCCCCGACGCCGAGCGCCCGGGGCACGCCGGCCTGCGAGGGATCCGGTTCGGCCTCGCGCAGCCGACGATCTTCAAGACGCAGCTGCGCGCGCTACTCCGCGCCGCTTCACATGGATCGCTGCGCATCATGTTCCCATTCGTGTCGTCGGTGCAGGAGGTGCGTGCGGCCCGCGCCCTGCTCGCCGACGCGCGCGGCGAACTGGAGGCGCGTGGCACAGCGGCCGGTGCGGTGGACGTGGGCATCATGATCGAAGTGCCATCCGCCGCATTCACCGCGTCGCTGCTGGCGCGCGAGGTCGACTTCTTCACCATTGGCACCAACGATCTCATTCAGTACACGCTTGCCGTCGATCGCACTGACGAGCGCGTTTCGGATCGGTACGAGCCGCTGCATCCAGCGGTGCTGCGGCTGATTCGTCAGGTCCGTCGGGGTGCGGTTCGGCAGGGGATTCCGGTCGCCGTATGCGGCGAGATGGCATCCGATCCGCTGCTGCTGCGCCTGCTGATTGGCTGCGGCCTGAAGGAATTCAGCATGACCCCAGGCGCGCTGCTGATGGCGCGTCGCGTCGTGGCGGAAACCGCGGCCGGCGACATGGCGCGCATCGCCGCGCGCGTGATGACGCTTGGCACCGTCGAGGAGATCGAGCGCGTGCTCGTCGAGCACTTCGGTCGCGATGGCGGATCCGGCTCGCCGAAGTCCTCGCGGGGTGAAGGCGGCCGGCAAGAAGTGGGGACGCCGTGAGCGTGACACGAGTCGATAAGCCGTGGGGATATGAGCTCCACTGGGCCCGGACGGATCGTTATGTGGGCAAGGTGTTGCACGTCAATGCCGGCCACGCGCTCAGTCTTCAGTACCACAACAAGAAGGACGAGACGATTTACGTGCACACCGGGAAAATGCTCTTCGAGATCGGTCCCCTGGACGGGCCGCTCGAGAAGCGCGAGATGGGACCCGGCGATTCAGTCCATGTGACCCCGCTCACGGTCCACCGCATGACGGCACTCGAAGACACTGACTTGCTCGAAGTTTCGACGCCAGAACTGGACGACGTCGTCAGGCTCGAAGACCGATATGGGCGGGAAGGTACATAATCATCGGGCCTTTTTCGAAGGAGGGTGCGATGACACGCGTCGGCCTTGGAGCCCTCATAGCGATCACCCTTGGGGTTTCGACGTTCCTCGCGGCGCAGGGACAACAGCCCAATACGTTCCCGTTGGCCGCCCCCGCTGGACAGAACAGCAACGCGAAGACGACACCTCCTCCCGGCGCGCAGAACCAGGGCGCGCTCGATCCGAACAACTGGAAGTACGGTCCGGCATTCAATGCGCCGCCGGGCAGCAAGATCTGGAATCCGGTGAAGCTGAAGATGATGGCCGGGCAGAAGGTTACCGGCGGTACTGTCTTCAGCGCGACCGATCCCGCGACGTACTGCGCCATGGCGAATGCGGGTTACGACTTCATCTGGACCGAGCAGCAGCATGACGGGCGCGACTGGGAACTGACCTCGCGGCTGTGGCGGACGTGCCCGCACGCCAAGGCGGTTCCCGGCGTTCGCGTCGCGTACGCCGATGAGAGGGAAATTCAGCACGCAATGGATGCGGGCGCCCTGGTCGTCGTCGTGCCGACGATCGACACCGTCGAGGAGGCGATCGAGGCTCGCAACTGGGTGTACTTCCCGCCGCTCGGACGGCGCAGCCAGGGTGGTGGACAGGCGTTCGACCCGGCGGTGTTCGGCAACGTGCCCGGCGGGTACCGTCAGACGATCAACGACAACATCGTGCTGATTCTGATGATTGAGACGCTCGAAGGGGCGAAGAACGCGGCGGAGATCGCGAAGGTCCCAGGTGTGACCGCGCTGTTCGCCGCAAGCGGAGATCTCGGCAACTTCAGTGGCTACCAGCAGGGAAGCCCGGATTACGAGCGGCTGATCAACGTGGTGCACGACGCGGCGATCGGCGCGGGCAAGCGGCTCTGCGGACCGCTGGCGTGGCGCGATCGCCCGGACTTCACCTGCTTCCAGGCCGGGACAGAAACCGCAGCGATCGGGCGTGGAGTTGCCGCGGAACTCGGTTCGCTCGCGAATACGCAGGGCAAACCCGAAGTCGGTCCGTACGCGGCGAAATGATGTGATTTGCGATTTATGATTTGCGATTTGGGATTGAATTCACAAATCGCAAATCGCAAATCAAAACGGGATGTCGTCGTCGGTGATCGGTTCGATCGGCGGCTCGTCGCCACCGGAGTGCGACATTGCTGCTGCTGCGCCGCGATCCGTCGAGGCGCCGCGCCCGCCGCCACCGCCGCCCAGCAGCGTGATCCGGTCCGCCTTGATTTCCGTCGTGTACCGCTTGTTGCCGTCCTTGTCGTCCCACTGGCGCGTCTGCAGCCGGCCCTCGACGTAGATCTGCTTGCCTTTCGTCAGGTACTCCTGCAGGCTCTCCGCCTGCTTGCCCCACAGGACGATGCGGTGCCATTCGGTTTTTTCCTGGCGCTGCCCGCCTTTGTCGTTCCACACCTCGGTTGTCGCGAGATTGAGTGTCGCCACCGCAGCGCCGCCCGGGGTGTAGCGGAGCTCCGCATCGCGGCCAAGATTGCCGACGAGGATTACTTTGTTCACGCTTCCCATCGATGTCCTTCTTCGTTCGGGCGGCTCGTGACCGCCCGCATTGGGCGGGTCTGAAGACCTGCCCCTACACAGCGTATTTCCAGATTAGCGGGCAAGCGTGACAGGGCAGGTCACGCTACGGCGTGGGGCGGCGGGCCACCCGATCGAGATTCTGCTGGGCGAGCGTGTGCACCGGATCGCTTTCCTGCGTCCGCTGCAGCACGTTGTTCCACGATTCCCGCGCCGCATCGATCTGCCCGAGGCGCTCCTGCGCGAGCCCGCGCTTGTAGAACGCCTGCGACACCTTGTCGCCCATCGGGTAGTTCTGCGTGACCGCATTGTACGCGGCAATCGCGTCGGTCCATCGATTCAGCGCGAAGTACGATTCGCCAATCTGAAACTGCGCATCGTCGGCCATCTCCGACCGTGGGAACGTTCGCAGGAACGCTTCGAAGCCGGTGACGGCGAGCGTGAACTGGCCGGCGGCGTAGTCAGCCATCGCCGTATCGAACATCCGCGTGGGCGAGAGGCCTGCGGTCGACGGCGGCGCTCCGGTTGTCGGTGCCGGAGGCGGCGGTGCGTTGGGATCGGTCGAAGGTGGCAGCGCCGTCTGCGGTGGCGCAATGGAAACAGAGGTTCGCAGCGCCTCGAGCTCCTCGCGCACGTTGGACACGCGGACGTTGGTATCGTCCACGCGTTCACGAATGGCGCGCAGGTCCTTGCCCATGTCGTCGACGATCACTTTCTGATCCGCGAACCCTTTGCGCGTCGTGTCGTTCGCCTGATCGAGGCGTTGATTGAGCGCCTTGATCGAGTCCTGCAGCGCCTGGGTGACGGTTGCGATGGCAACCGCGAGCTCCTGCGTCTGCTCCTGGAGCATCCGGATATCGGCCATCATCTGCCGCTGCTCACGGCTTTGCGCCGAGGCAGGACCCGTAACGACGGTAAGCAGGATCGCGGTCGTCGTGAAAAGCCTCTTCATCATGTCCCTCGGCTACTTCGATGTAATCACGAAATGCGCGCGCCGGTTCTTCGACCACGCGGCTTCGGTGTGCCCGGCGTCGAAGGGGAACTCCTTGCCGTAGCTTACCGTCCGCAGCCGATCGGGCGAGACACCGAGCGACACGAGATATGTTTTCACCGCGACAGCCCGGAGTTCACCGAGCGCGAGGTTGTATTCCGCGGTGCCGCGTTCGTCACAATGCCCTTCAATCGTCACCGCCCATGACGGATATTTCTTGAGGACCGCCGCGTTGGCTGTGACTATCGCACGGCCGGCATCGTCGAGCTCCGAGCTATCCAAACCGAAAAACGCCGGTTGCAGCGGTGAATTCCGATTCAGATCTTCGAGGCTCCGGGCGCTGATGCCGTCTTCGCTGACGGCCGGCACCGGCAACGACTCTTCCACACGCTGCGGCGGGGCAGGGGGACCCGGCGGAGGCACCGGCGCGGGGGCCGCCGTACTCGGCGGGGTGGGCTGAGGCGCACGTGGTGGCTGCTTCTTCCCGCATGATCCTGCGAGCACCACCAATATGAGGAGAAAAATGAGTGGCCGCGGCATCGATCTGTGTTCCTTTCCCGCCCCCGCCGTTCCGCGGCGACGCCAACTGTGAATCAATTCGACCAGGACGGCGTGTAGTTGTTGCCGTCGCGCGTAACCTGCCGCACATTCTTGCCGTCGCGGCCCATCGTGTAGATTTGCGTTCCGCGTCCGCCGCGCGTCGAGGCAAACGCGATGTGCCGCCCATTCGGCGAGTAGGCCGGGCTTTCATTGCTGCCCTCGCCGAATGTGATCTGCCTCGTGTCTCCGCTCGCGAGGTCGTACACCTTGATGTCGAACGCCGGTCCGGTCCTCCCCGCGTACGCAATCTCGTTGAACGGCGCCGGCGCCCACGTCGGCCTGTCCGCCCACGAGTCATTGGTCGTAATACGCCGCAGGTTCAACCCATCGGCGCCGACGACGTAGATTTGTGGCGTGCCGGCACGGTCCGACGTAAAGGCGATCTGCGTACCGTTGGGAGACCATGTCGGCGTCGTGTCGATCGCCGGGTTGTTCGTGACGCGCCGCACGTTCGAGCCGTCGCGATTCATCACGTACAGTTCGGGGTTGCCGTCACGGTTCGATGTGAAACAGATCCGCGTGCCATCGGGAGAAAAGATCGGCAGCCAGTTCTGCGCAACGCCATTGGTCGGAGTTTCCTGAATGCCCTGATAGATGAGCGCGATGAAGATGTCAGGGTAGCCACGGCGGTATGACGTGTAGGCGATACCGCGCGCGTCCGGTGCCCACACTGGCGTGATATTCAACTGACGATTCGTGGTGACGCGCCGCTGGCTCTCGCCATCGTAATCGGCGATGTAGACCTCCTTGACGTCACGGTTCTGGACCGGACCGCTCACCTTTTCGCGATTCCGGTCCGAGGAGAACGCGAGCTTCGTCCGAGCGACGCCGCGCAACGCGCGCTGCTGCTGATGGATTTCGTCGGAGATCGTGTGCGCGTACAGCCGCGGCGTTGTCGCCGATCCGGTGTATTCCTTCGCAAACACCGACTGGCGCGACCGGACGTTGAACAGACGGACCTGGACTCGCACCGTATTGGCGTCGGTCTTCTGAACCGTTCCAAATACGACCGCGTCCGCGCCAAGCTCGCGCCACGCATTGAACGGAACGTCGTCTGGCGTGCGCGCGGCTGGAATGGTCGCGTACGTGTCGCGCGGGATCATGTAGAACTCGCGCTCGAAGTTGAGATCGTCCCACAAGATCTGGCCGAGCATCTTGGCCGTATCAGCGGCATCAGGTGAGAGCGCCACGAAATCGGGCACTGCATACCGTGGCGGCGTGCCGGGTTCGCCACTGATGACCAGCTGGATTTCCGACGGTTGTTGTGGCGTTGGTGCAGGCGTTTGTGGAGCCTGGGCGAGCATGACGACAACACAAGAGGACCCCACCAGAGTGCCCAACAAAATGTTCATTGGTTGTCTCTTCATCTAACGTTGATATTCGAAAATCATGTGAACGCCGAGAGTCGGATTTGGATATTGAAGAGGGAGCTCTGGTAAGCGCGTGAGGAGCAGCGCACGCTGCGCGGCCAGCTCGTGGGCGAGAAACCCGCTGGGCTGCTCGACCTGCACGTTCTCGATGGTTCCCGCGCGCGTAATCGTGAACTTCATGACGATTTTTCCCGCCACTCCCTGATTCGACTGCCAGCTCCGCTGAATCAGCGTCACCATCTGGGAGAGATACTCGGGACAGCAGAAGTTCGCGGTGTCGACGGTCACGCCGGTTCCACCGCCGCCGCCGGAGGTGAGCCCGAACCCCTGACCACGTGCGCCGGTGTTGACGCGCGTCGAACCTTCCTGTGGTTCACCAGTGGCGGGCGTCCGCGCCGCGGCTTCTTTGGGAGCTTCGCGTGGCTGCGGTTTCACCACGCGCGCATTCTTGGTCGGCAGCGCCATCTCCGGCGTCTTTGGCGCCGGCGGCGTTTCGACCACCTTCTTGACGGGTTCGGGCGGCGGCGCCTGTACGGTCCTTCCGCCCATCGTCGTCAATCCGCCATTGCGGGGTCCTGGCGCGCCACCAAGGCTGATTGTCATCACCGTACGAGGTCCTTCATCGACAGCGCCGCGCCAGCTGGCCGGCATGAAGATCATGAACGCGAACAGTGCAATATGGGCAGCGACCGACCACACGATCGTCGAATTCAGGCTATCCGCCGCTTGGGTCCGCGACAGGATGACGTCCGTGACGGTTGCGTCTGTCATTGCTCTCCGGGCAGCTTCGAGACGATACCGACCTTGTCCACGCCAGCAGCCTTGAGACGGTCCATGATGTCGAGCAGCTCCTGCAGCTCGATCCCCCCATCGCCGCGCAGAAACACCTGACGGTCACTTCGATTCACCATCAGCTGCCGCATCCTCTCGGTCAGCACATCGACGCGAACAGGATCCTGCCCGATATACACGCGCCGATCGTCCTTGAACGACAGCGGAACGTTGACGAAGATGCGGTCACTGGCAATCTCCTGAGATCGACTGGCAACGGGCAGGTTCACTTCGACGCCGCGCTGCAGCATCGGCGCAGCCACCATGAAGATGATCAGCAGCACGAGCATCACGTCAACCAGCGGGATGACGTTGATCTCGGCCAGCGTCGCCGAAACACGACGTGCTCGCGTCAGGCGACCGCCGCCGGGCGTCGGGGCTGAAGGAAGGACTTTCGGCATCTACGTAAAGTTACGTTCGGCGATGTTGAGAAACTCGAGCGAGAAGTCGTCCATCTCGGCGGCGAACACCTTCATCCGGGTGCTGAAGTGGTTGTACGCCAGCACCGCCGGAATCGCCGCGAACAGTCCGGCGGCTGTCGCAATCAGCGCCTCGGAAATGCTCGGGCCGACCACCGCGAGGTTGGTCGACCCCGTGGTGCCGATTCGCTGGAAGGCGATCGTGATACCAACAACCGTTCCAAACAAGCCGATGAATGGTGCGACGCTCGCCACCGTGGCCAGAAAAGGAACGCGCTTCTCGAGCTTGTTGATCTCGACCGTTGCCGCGCGCAACAGGGCACGATCGACCGCGGACAGGCTCTTCAACATTGGACGTGGCGCCGGCCCGGAGGGATTGGCCGACTGAGAACCGCCAAGTCGGAACTGCGCGTTGAGCTCTGCATATCCCGCCTGGAAGACGCCCACCAGCGGACTGGCTGGCAGCGTTGCGCACACCGCCTGCACCTCGGAAAACTTGCTGCTCTTGCGGAACGCGTCGAGGAACTTGACCGTCTGACGTTGCACTTTCCGATAGGTGAGCGACTTCGACAGGATGATGGCCCACGACACCACCGAGATGACGATCAGAATCGCGAGGACCGCCTGGTTGATGACGGTCGCTTTCGTGATGATGTCGACTAAAACGCGGGACCCAGACGAGACCGGAGCAGCGCCGTCCTGCACCTGCAGTGCAAGGGCGAACATGCCAAGCGTGTGCAACGAAGCCTCCGAAGCATCGGCAGCGCGCCGCTGGGACAGCGCAGTCACGCGAGGGTAGCACGCGACCTGAGTGCTGTCAAACGTATGATACGATTGCATTTCCGCGTGCATGCTGCGTTTCCTCCGCATCCGCAACCTAGCGGTGATCGAAGCCGTCGAGGTCGAGTTCGAACAGGGGTTCAACGTGCTGACGGGGGAAACGGGCGCCGGGAAATCCATTCTGGTCGAGGCCGTCGGACTGCTCCTGGGCGCCCGCGCCTCTGCTGATCTCGTCCGAACGGGCGAGGCCCACGCCACCATCGAGGCGATTTTCGACGACGCTGCCGGACGCGAGCTGATTGTTCGTCGCGAAATCAACAACCAGGGTCGCAGCCGCTCGTTTATCGATGGTGCGCTCGCCACGGCATCAGCCCTGCGAGATTTATCGGCGCGACTGGTCGAATTGCATGGCCAGCACGAGCACCAAGCTCTGCTGGATCCGCTTGCTCATCTTCCTCTCCTAGACGAGTACGCGAGCGCTGGGGACCTAACGACTGCGGTTGCTGCGGTGTGGACGAGGCTGCGCTCACTTCGCGAAGAGCTCGAGCGCTCACGGATGGACGAGCGAGAAAAAAGCGCCCGGCTCGATCTCATTGGCTTTCAGCTCGGCGAAATCGAAAAGGGCGCGCCGACGCCAGGCGAAGACGAGGAGCTCGGCGCCACCAAGCAGGTCCTTGCGAGCGCCGAACGGATTCAGCGGCTTTGTGAGGAGAGCTACGCGACGTTATATGACCGCGACGACGCCGTGCTGGCTGGACTCGGCGGTGTCTGGAAACGCATCGGCGAACTGGCGACGATCGACCCGACGTTTTTGCCGTTTGTCGAATCTCGCGACGGGATCAAATCGCAGCTGGAGGAGCTGGCGTTCTTTCTTCGCAGCTACGCCGACGGCATCGATGCGTCGCCTGCTCGTTTGCAGGAAGTGGAGGATCGCCTCGCGCTGCTGGAGCGCTTGAAGCGCAAATACGGTCCGACGCTCCAGGATGTCATCGAACGTCGAAGCGTGCTGACGCGCGAACGCGACTTGCTGACGGGCGTCGGCGAACGTGCCGACGATCTTCTGAAAACGCTCGAAGCCACGACCGCAGAATATCTGTCACAGGCACGAGAGCTGTCTCGACAACGGCGGATGGCGGCGATGCATTTCGCACGCGACATGGAAGGACTCCTCGGCGAACTGGCAATGGCGCGAACGAGGTTCGAGGTGCGATTCAACGACGGCGAACTTCCCGAGTCGGGATGGAGTGAGCGCGGCATCGATAGCGCTGAATTCTTCATTTCACCGAATCCCGGCGAGGAACTTCGGCCCCTGACGCGGATCGTCTCAGGCGGAGAGCTGTCGCGGGTGATGCTTGCGCTGAAGACGCTGGCGAACACGAAGCCAGGTTCGGTCTTCGGGGTTGCCCCAAGGACGCTCATTTTCGACGAGGTGGACGCCGGCATCGGTGGACGCGTCGCCGACGTCGTCGGGTCGAGGCTCCAGGAGTTGGGAAAGCACTTTCAGGTGCTCTGCATCACGCATCTGCCACAAATCGCCGCGCGCGGCGGCGCGCAATTCCGCATCGAAAAATCGATCCGCGGCGCGAGGACAGTCACGCACGTCGAGCGTCTCGACGAAACGGGACGCATCGAGGAGATCGCCCGCATGATCGGAGGCGCGACGGTTACGGAGCAGACGCGCACGAGCGCGCGGGAGCTGCTTGATGCCGGGTCCGAAAGGACCCGGCCTACGAACACGGGCGGCGTAGGGCGCATCCTTTCGGATGCGCCGAACGAAGGCGAAAGGCGAAAGGCGAAAGCGAAAGTCCGCGGATAGCTTAAGCAATGGCAAAGAAGTACCTCATCGAAACGTTCGGCTGCCAGATGAACTTTCACGATTCCGAGCGCATGGCCGGATTGCTCGACCAGGCTGGGTACGAGCCAACAACCGAAGCGATCGACGCCGACGTCCTCGTCATCAATACCTGCAGTGTGCGCGAACACGCGGAGGAGAAGCTCTACACGCGCCTCGGCGAGCTTCGCGTCCTCGAGCAGGAGACCGGCCGCAAACCGGTCGTAGCGGTCGCCGGCTGCGTTGCGCAGCAGGAAGGGGAGACGCTGCTCAAAAAATCGAACGGCCACGTCATCGACGTCATCCTTGGGACGCAGCGGCTGAAGATGCTGCCGACGCTGGTCGAGAAGGCAGCGGATTCCCCCCTTGCGGAAGTCGACATCAATGCCTGGGACGACGTGACGTTCCCGCTCGGGATCACGCGACGAAGCGATCCGGTAAAGGCGTACGTCACGATCATCGAAGGCTGCAACGATCACTGCGCCTTCTGCGTCGTCCCGTACACGCGCGGCCACGAGCGCATGCGCGCGAAGGCCGATATCCTGGCGGATGTGCGCGACGCCGTCGATTCGGGCCGCCGCGAAATCCAGCTGCTCGGCCAGATCGTGAATCACTACCAGGCGCCGGACGATCCCACTTGCGATTTCGCGGAACTCCTCGCGGCCGTCAACGACATCACCGGGGTCGAACGGATTCGTTTTGCAAGTCCGCACCCCCGGCATACCGCCCGTCGGTTAATCGAGGCGGTCCGCGATCTCCCGAAGGTCTGCAAGCACCTGCATCTTCCCGTGCAATCTGGCTCCTCGCGCGTTCTCAAAGCGATGCGGCGGCGATACACACGCGAGAGCTATCTCGAACTGGTGAGCGAGATTCGCGAAGCCATCCCGGGCATTGCGCTATCGACCGATATGATTGTTGGTTTTCCGGGTGAGGATGGGAACGACTTCGACGAGACGCTGTCGCTGACCGAGACCGTGCGATATCACAGCATGTTTTCGTTCAAGTATTCTCCCCGGCCGAACACGCTGGCGTCGAAACGGATGCCTGACGATGTTTCCGCGGAGCAGAAGACGGCCAGAATCGTCGCGCTGCAGTCACTACAGCGCTCCATTCAGACGCGGCTTCACGAGCAGGCCCTCGGCTCTACGGTCGAGGTGCTGATCGACTCAGCCAGCCGCAGAGACGACGCGCAGATTTCTGGACGCAGCAGCGGCAACACCGTAGTCAACTGTACGGTGCCGGAGCTGCCGGCGCATGACGATTCTCGAATCGCGAATCGCGGCAATGCGTCAGACTGGATTGGGCGGACAGTTACTGTCCGCATCCTTCGCGCAGGTCCCCACAGTTTGTGGGGTCAGGCTGTGGTATCAAACGTGGAAGGTTCGGCGCGGAAGGACGCAGCCACACCATGCTGATTGAAATGACCATCAAGGGACTGATGGTGGATCCCGTCACCAACATGCCAATCGTGATCCTGAAGGACAAGCAGGGCGATCGCGTGCTGCCGATCTGGGTCGGGATCTTCGAAGCCAACGCCATTGCGCTCCAGATCGAAAACGTGGCGACCCCGCGTCCGATGACGCACGACCTGCTGCGGAACATCATCACGGACCTGGATGGACAGGTCGATCGCGTGGTTGTCTGCGACCTGAAGGACAACACTTTCTACGCCATCATTCACCTGACCGTACGCGGCGAGCGGGTCGCGATCGACGCGCGGCCAAGCGACGCGATTGCCCTGGCGCTGCGGACGCGGTCGCCGATCCTGGTGGAGGAGAACGTCATCGACAGCGCGAAGACGGTCGACTTCAATGCGGAACGGACCGACAGCGATCGTCTGCAGAAGTGGCTGGAGAGTCTCGACCCCGAGGAGTTGGGGAAGTACAAGATGTGATTGTCGGCCGGCCGACAGGGAGGATCAGACACTCAAACCTGATACCTGACACCTACCGGATATTGGGTTGTTTGACACATCGGCACACCATCCCTAGAATCTCTGCAAGCCTGCCTCATCTGTCAACACAAGAACGATGATCGTCGCGATCGCCAATCAGAAGGGCGGTGTCGGGAAGACGACTACCGCTGTGAACCTTGCGGCCGCGCTGGCCATGCGAGGCAAGAGGACGCTGCTCATCGATCTTGACCCGCAGGCCAACAGCAGTATCTCGTTTCTGGATCTGCGGACGATCACGCGAAGCACCTATGACGCGATCGCCGAGCCCGCCTGCGCGCTGGCTGACGTGATCCGCCAGGCGCCGGTCGAGAACCTGTTCATCGCCCCGGCACGCATCGGTCTCGCGAAGCTGGAGGCGAGGCTGGTCGGGGAGCTGGACGCACACTTCCGCCTGAAGGACAAAATCCAGGCTCTCAACGGCGCCTTCTCGCACATCGTCATCGACTGTCCGCCTGCGCTCGGACTGCTGACGGTCAACGCACTCGTCGCAGCGACGCATCTACTGATTCCAATTCAGTCGTCGTACTTCGCGCTCGAGGGAACGGACGACTTGCTCGAGACGATCGAGAAGGTGCGACAACGGCCCAATCCAGCGCTGCGCATCCTTGGAGTGGTCATCACGATGCACGATAAGCGGACCGCGCTCGGGCGCGACATCCGCGAGCAGATTCAGAAAGTGTTCGGCGGGAAAGTCTTCGAGACGGTCATCGCCAAGAGCGTCCGGCTGGAAGAGAGTCCCGCCTACAAGGAATCGATCTTCACCTTTGCTCCCGACTCGTCGGGCGCCACCGACTACTACAGTCTCTGCGAGGAGGTCATCGAACGTGTCGAAGCGCGGACTGCCTGAGACGCTGCGAATGCGGCATGACGAGCATTACGTCGAGGCGCTGGCTGCCTCCGCGGGCGCGCCGGTCGGCCGGATGATCTCCATCGAGCTCCTCGACCCCAATCCAAACCAACCCCGCCAGGTGATGGGTGATCTGTCGGAGCTGATGGCATCGGTTGCCGAAAAGGGAGTCATCGAGCCGCTGATCGTCCGCCAGCGCGGTGGCCGGTATCAGATCATCGCCGGCGAACGTCGATATCATGCGGCCGTTCAAGTCGGCTTGCGCGATATCCCCGTCATTGTTCGTGAGGTCGACGATGGTGAGGTGATGGAGCTGGCGCTCGTCGAGAACCTGCAGCGCAAGGATCTGACGCCGTTTGAAGAAGCGGAGGCGCTGCAGCAGCTCGCGCAGAAGTGCGACTACACGCACGAGGACATGGCGCGCAAGCTCGGAAAGTCGCGAACAGCGATCACCGAATCGCTGTCGTTGAACAACATGCCGGATGAAGTCCGCAACCTATGTCGGCTGGCCGACATCAACTCGAAATCAACGCTGCTGCAGATCGTGCGGCAATCGGATCCGAAGAAGATGATGGCGCTGGTGGAACGCCTGGTCACCGGCGGCAACGGGGTCACTCGTCAGGACGTCAGGAAGGAAACCGCAAAGGCCAACGCCGGACGTCCGAAGGCGTTCCTGTTTTCGTTCCGCCCTGAGACGAAACACTTCCAGCTGCGAATGACGTTTCGCAAAGGCAAGGTCGAGAAGGCGGAGATCATCTCGGCGCTCGAAGGCATCATCAAAGAACTGCGCGCCGCTCGGTAGCGCGTTCTCGCAGCCGCGCCCCTCCAAGAATCGACGCGTACTCATTTTTCCTGAGCAAAACATCTAACGTCGCATAATAGATGTTATGTTAACTAACGTCTGCGCTTGAAAGCAGCTTTACGTCGTCCAGTTCCGCGATGGGAACCCCTCATCCGGCACCTGCAGCTCGATTGGCCGGTGCCGCGGATGGTGCTCGACGTCAACCCCGCGACGGTTGATCGCAACAATGAAGGCGACCGTCGCGCCCTTCGCGACACCGAGACACTGAAACGGCACCTGTAGTTCGAGCAGACGGCCAGCGGCGACATCGATATCCGCGCACACGCGCGCGGCATCGCGCCCGCCACGTGGACGTTCTGTCATTGACGCCCGAACCGTGCCGGCCTCCGAGCTGACGACGATGCGGCATCCCTCTGGTTTGAGGAAATTGACGTTCAACTGCTGATCGCCGCCGATCGCGTCCCGCATCGGCATCGGTCCCGAAATCTTCAGATACAAGTTGTCCGGATCGAATCCGAACTCCACGCTCGAGATGATGCTGGTGCGCGCTGAGACTTCGTGCATCGCGTCACCGAGTGGAACGACGTCGACCGAGCCCGCGCCAATCCACTCGAAATAGTTCGTGGCTTCCCCATCGATTATTGGACGAATGAAGCCCGTTGGCGGCTCAATACCCGCAGCCGGGGGATGGGTCGTGATGTTGCTGACGAACAGTTCCTCGGGGACAGGCACGTTGATGGCGCGATAGATGTTGCGCACATGGCGCCGGAACAACTCGTCGAAGACGAGGTCGTGATTGGAGGAGTGATCGTCCCCATACCACCAGAACCAGTCCGAGCCTTCCGCAATCAGCATCTCCTCCCTGGCGCGCGCCAGCGCCCCCGGCGGCACGTCGCCGGCGGCGTCGAGCGCGCGGCGCGCATCCGCAAGCTGGCTCCACGCCCGCTGATCGTCCGCGTGACCAATCCAGATATAGAAGTCAGCATTGATCCACGAACCCGGAAAAATGGTCGGCAGGATGTCCTTCGCCCCGCTGCATGCCTCGGCCATCGTCACGGTCTTCAGCGAAGGATGTGCCCCCAGCCGGCGGTACAGCGCGCGCAGGAACGGCCTTCCCTGTCCTTCGAAGTGTTCCCACGCATTTTCCCCGTCGAGAATGACGAAGATCGTCGCCTCTCCCCCATTGGTCCGGGACGCGTATCGCGCTCCTGCGGCCGACAATCGATGCACGAAGTCATCGGCGGCCGCTTCCGCCGGCCAGGAGGCATAGCTGAACCCAATCAAATCCGACAGCGCGTGATCGCGGAAGCCGCTCGCAACCTGCTGCCCGTCGCCTCCGACACGATACGGGCGATACAACACCTCGGGGATTTCTACTGCCCCGTCGCGATCCCTTTGAAACTCGCGCCCTGTTGTCTTGCCCAGAATCTCTTCGTCGGTCGCCATCCATTGAAAGCCGGCCGCCGCGACGAGCGGCACCATCGCGTCTGATACGGAGCCTTCCGAGGGCCAGAGGCCGACGGGCCGTCGTCCGAAGAATCGCTCGTGCAGCGTGACGGCGCGCGCCAGCTGCTCTGCCGCGTCTTCAGGACGGCGGAATCGCTCGCGGGGCATCCGCGACGAGGGATGCGTTCGCAGGTAGACATCGGTGTCGCACAGCAGCGGAAGAATCGGGTGATAGAACGGCGAGGTGGAGAGCTCGATCTGGCCCCGCTCCGCCGCCTCTCGGTATTCGGGAATGACGCGGCGCAGCAGCTCGAGCTCCACGGCACGGAGCGTTGCCTTGTCCTGCTCGGTGAAAAGGCGGCCCTTTGCGACGAGAGCCCGAATCCGCTCGTCACGCTCGAAGTAGTACGGATCGATCCAGGCGAGCTTGTGCCACACCTGCAGGTCGCGAAGGTCTTCCGTCGAGAAGTACGCCGCCTGAGAGCGCACGCTCAGGCCAGCATCATTTGACTGGCGTTTGGAGAGCAGTTCTGCGTAACGGGGGTACGGGTCGATCATGCGCGGCCGATGCGCGTGGAAGAACTCCCCCAGGGAGAACTCCCGCTCCTCGGCCGTCAACGCTTCCGCCGGTTTCAAGCCGATATCCAGATGGCGGTCGCGCGCCTGTTCGCTCGCGAACGAATCCAACTGCACCAGCAGCGAGGGAACAAGGTTGAAAGTCGCCTTGACTGAAGGGAATTCGCGCAGCAACGCGACCATTCCCCAGTAGTCCTTGATGGCGTGCAGCCGCACCCATGGCAGGACATGCTCGCCGGTTGCGAGGTCCTGGTAGAAAGGTTGATGCATGTGCCACAGCAGGGCGACTCTCGTCATGGCTGCATTTCAGACGGGGGAACGGTCCTGTATCCTTGAGACTGGATTGGGCGTAGGGGCCTATTGCCTAGACCATCTCTTCCCCCTTCCCCCTTCCCCGTAACCCGTTGTGTCGCTGTGATGCGCATTATTGACCGCTACGTGATCCGTGAAGTCCTGCTGCCGTTCGTTATTGCGCTGCTGGTCTTCACGTTCATCTTAATTGTGCCGTCGATGATGCAGTACGCCGAGGCGTTCATCGCCAAGGGCGTACCGACGTCAATCGTGCTGCGCGCGATGGCGACGCTACTCCCCTCCTCACTCGCCTTGTCAATTCCCTCGGCGCTGCTGATCGCGCTGCTCATCGCGTTCGGACGATTGTCGGCGGATCGTGAATTCGTCGCCATGCAGGCGTGCGGCGTCAGCGTCGCGCGCCTACTCCGGCCGGTTGCTGTCATTTCAATTCTCGGTTGGGCCGCGACCTCGTACGTGATGCTCGAAGCATTGCCGGATGCAAACCAGGCGTTCCGCGAAATCGCCTACAAGGTGCTCGCGCAGCGTGCCGAGGGCGAAGTCAAACCGCGCGTCTTCTTCGATGAGTTCCCCGACCTTGTGCTCTACGTGCGCGATATTCCGCCGGCCGGCGGATGGAACGACGTGTTCATGGCCGACAACACGCCTGGCCGTCCGCAGGCCGTCTACCTCGTGCGGCACGGGCGCGTGATTCTCGACCAGGTCAAGCGCAAGGTCGAGATGGTGCTCGAGGACGGTACCCGCCACGTGACCAATGCTGATGGAACGTACCAGGTCATCAAGTTCGATCGCCAGGTGATCAGCGTCAGCCCTGAACGCGCCTTCCCGCGCGGAGGCCCGCAGAAGGGCGATCCAGAGATGACGATTGCAGAGCTGAAAGCGCGCGCCGCCGAATTCGAGCAGCAGGGACTCTCTTCGCACAATCAGATCATGGCGATCCACCGGAAGTTCGCGATCCCGGTGGCGTGTCTCGTGTTCGGTGTCATCGGGCTTGCGCTCGGCGCGACCAACAGGCGGGACGGGCGGCTCGGAAGCTTCGTGTTCGGACTCGGTGTGATCTTCGCCTATTACATCCCGCTCACGCTGGGGCCGGCGCTCGCCAAAGGACATCTGATTCCGCCCTGGCTCGCGGTCTGGGCGCCGAACATTATCCTCAGCGCCGTCGGCGCCGCGTTGTTCCTCTGGCGTTCTCGCGCAGCGGATCAGGAGTTCCGAGTTACCGTTCCACGGTGGCTGCAGCCGCGCAATGGGGCGAAACACGCAGCTCCCGGTCGAGAGGTGGTCGACGAGTCGACCATCGGCACGACAGGGCGCCTCGGGCGTCTGCTGCCGATGCCGAGCACCCTCGATCGGTATGTCACGGCGATGTACGTGCGGGTGTTTGCGCTGTGCGCGCTCGGGCTGCTCGCGCTGTTCTACATCTCGACGTTCATCGATCGCTCGGACAAGGTGTTCAAGGGCGCCGCGACGTGGAGCATGATGGGTGCGTATCTGTGGTACTTGCTGCCGCAGTACGTCTATTTCGTGCTGCCAATGTCAGTGCTGCTCGGGTCGCTCGTCACGATCGGCGTCCTGACAAAAAATAGCGAGCTTATCGTGATGAAAGCGTGCGGCATCAGCCTGTATCGCGTGGCCGTGCCGATGCTCGGCGCCTCGCTGGTGGCCGGCGGAGCGCTCTTCGCCCTCGAGCAGACCATTCTTGGAGAATGGAATCGAAAGGCCGACAGCATCAAAGCCGTCATGAACGGCGTCGCGCCCGCGACGCTTGACATGCTGACGCGGCAATGGGTTGTCGACAGCCACGGCAACATCTATCACTACAACTACTTCGATCCCGGCAACAAGGCGCTGCTGGGCCTCTCGGTGTACGAATTCTCGAACGGCATGCGGTCGATCGCACGGCGGTCGTACGCGGAACGCGCCCGCTACGAGCCGGTGTCGGGGCAGCCAGACGCGTGGCGGGCCGAACAAACGTGGTCACGCGAGCTCTCGCCGTCCGGCGATACCTTGCGCTTTTCTGCCGATCCCGTCGCGCAGTTCACGCTGGAGCCGCCATCCTATTTCGGCACGCGTCAGCCGGAGCCGCAGTTCATGAGCTACTCGCAGCTTCGCGGCTATATCGAACAGCTGCGCACGAGCGGCTTCGATGTCATCGCGCAGCAGGTGGCGCTGCAACGCAAGGCTTCCTTTCCGTTCGTGACGCTCATCATGACGCTGCTTGCGGTGCCGTTTGCCGTGAGTGCCGGGCGGCGCGGCGCGATGTACGGCATCGGCGCGGGCATCGTGATCGCAATCACGTATTGGGTGGCCTTCAGCGTGTTTGCGGCGCTCGGGACTGGCGGCGTCGTGGCGCCGACGCTGGCGGCATGGGCGCCGAATCTCCTGTTCGGCGCCGGGGCGGCGTATCTACTACTGACGGTGCGGACGTAACGCGGACGGTCGGCATTCCTCAGCGAGCATACCGGATATCGTCGACTTGAATCTGGCCGTTGGATCCGATTCTGTTGTTGATCGTATCTACGACGAACAGAACCGAGTCGATCTTCGCGAGTTCGGGCCGCGAAGTAGCGGTGGAAACAACCGGTCGAAAGTCGTCGAACGCAACGTCAACGGTTCGCGGCGTCGAATCCAGATAGACGGATCGACGCCAGCGTTCACCTTCCCCGCCAGGTGACCGCAGCTGAACGGACAGCCGCATCGGCCGGTTGGCACGCGCGGTAAACACGAGCCGCTCGTACATCGCGATTGCGGCCGTTGCAGGCATGACGAACCCTACATAAGGGCTCTTTTCTGCCGTCCCTGAAATCGCAAACCGCAGCAGGAGCTGCGTTCCGCCGAGGGCGCCGATCACATCAACCGCGGCGTCCGATTCGGCGCTCTTCTCGGTTCGCCATCCGCGAGGCGGACCTCCGTCGTACAGCGTGATGAAGTTGCGCGGAGCAACACGTGGCGGGTTGACCCGGTTATCACCCTCGCGTCCGACATACACAGGGTTGCCAAGTACCCATGGAACTGGAGGTGTTCCAGGCGCATCTGGCAGGCCAATCTCGAGGCGATATGCACCCGGCGTTTCAGGTGCGTCATGATCCAGACGCGAGCCACGTGCGGTTGCCACCGTGGCTCCGTCTCGAAACAACGTGATCGTCGCGTCATCAGGCGCCTGCGCGTCGACACTAAAGTGGACGGGTCCTGCGAGGGGCAATCCGTCGCCCATCGAGGCCATCTTCGAGCCGCTTGTCGCCACGAATCGCACGGCCGCTGGGCCGCCCAACGCGTCGACCGTCGAATATACGTGTCCGGCGCGGATCGCATCGATGACACGCCTGGCGTCTGTTTCCGCATTGCCCGTTAGCGCCCCATCCGACAGCGCAATCGAGAACTCGCGGAACGACGTCGCATACGACGGAAAGTGGAGCGAACCGGCGCTATCGTACGGCTCACCCAGGGAGCGCACACCGACGCGTGCATGCGCGTCTGATGCGGCCACTGCAGTGACGGGATGTTGCCGGGTGAGGCCATCCCACTGTCGCAGAATCGGTTCGGGACGATCGAGCAGCAGCGCCAGCGCCTGCGGAGGCCGGAACGGATACGTGACGAGCGCGCGCGCGAGCGTCCACCCACGCTCGTCTCTCCACTCGCTGTCAGCATTCAGCCATTCGAGTCCGTCCAACGGTGTGTCCCAGTCGGTCCATCGCAACTCCGGCTTCGGTGACCCTGGATGCGCGGCGATGGCAATGCCGCCAAGGCGGTGGATATCCTCCACGACATCGCGGGCTTCACCAGCCAGCGGGTATGGCGCTTTCGGCAGCCCGAGCGCGACCAGGTGGCCGTTTTCCGTGCTGATCTCGACGGCGTCAATGTACAGCACGCCATTGCGATAGTCCGGCAGATCGGGCGCGCGTGTCGCATCGCCATGGTCGGTCACGACGACGAACTGCAGGCCGGCCCGCGCCGCCGCTCGGAGCACCTCGTCAACGGGAGCCGTGCCGTCCGACCTGTTCGTATGAACGTGCATGACGCCACGAACGGGTGTCTTCAAACCTTCGCGTGGTGGCGGCAAACCGCGCGGAGCTCTCGGGAGAGCGGCGAGCAGCACGAGCACAGCCACGGCGATAACCGCCACACGGCCAACCAGGCGAAACACGCCTCTCAGGCCCTTGGATGAAAGCGGTCGTAGACCGCGCGCATCCGCTGCTGCAGCACATGCGTATAGATCTGCGTTGTCGACAGATCGGCGTGGCCGAGCATCATCTGAATGGCGCGAAGGTCGGCGCCGCGCTCGAGCAGGTGGGTGGCAAAGGAGTGCCGGAGCGTGTGCGGGCTGAGCGTCGTCCGCACACCGGCACGCCGGCCGTATACTTTCAAGATCTTCCAGAAACCGACGCGTGTGAGCCCTGATCCGCCACCGCGCGCATTGACGAACAACCGCGGGCTGCTGCGTCTGCCGAGCAGAACGGGACGTGCGTCTCGCAGATAGCGGCTGACCCAGGCTGCAGCTTCATCGCCGAGTGGCACGATGCGCTGCTTGCCGCCCTTGCCAGTGCATGTCAGGTATGACGCTTTGAGATTCACATCACCTGGTCGCAGCGAGATCAACTCCGATACACGCAATCCGGTGGCGTAAAGCAGTTCGATGAGCGCGCGATCGCGCAGCCCGCGCGCGGTCGTCACCTCGGGCTGCGCGAGGAGACGATCGACTTCGTCAATGGAAAGATGACGCGGCAGCGACCTCCACGCGCGCGGCGCACGCAGATCGTCGGCCGGACTCACCTCAAGCTGTCCTTCGATCACCATGAACCGGTAAAAGCCACGATAGCAGGCGATGGCGCGTGCCACTGAGCGTGGGGAGCGGCCCTCGGACATCAGTTGGCGCACGAACTCTTCCAGCCGCTGCCGTCTAAGGCGTTCCAGCGGCGTACTGCAGCCCGCGGCAAATTCGCGCAGCAGGACGAGGTCGCGAGCGTAGCTCGCGATCGAATTCGCAGCCAAGCGACGCTCAACCGTGAGGTGGGCAAGATACGCGTCTACCCATCGACTCGCTGCGCTCGCGCGGGGCGCGGGTCGTCCAGAGGCATTGGAACGCACGGAAGGCGTCGAAGATGATCGCAGGATTGTAGAATTGTAACGAACTTATGCCTGTGCGCTCGAAGTGGCAGTCCCTCCCGACCGAAGCGATCAACCCCGCAACACTCGGCATCGACAAACTCGCCGCCGACGATATCGTCGAACTGATGCTCAGCGAAGACCGGAAAATGCTCGGCGCAGTCCAGCGCGAGCATGAACGGATTGCCGTCGGCGTCGAGATGGTTGCGACCGCGCTCCGCAAGGAGGGGCGCATCATCTTCGTCGGCGCCGGTACCAGCGGCCGGCTTGGACTTCTGGAATCCGCCGAAATGCCGCCAACGTTCAGCACCGAGCCGGGTCTCGTGCAGGCGATCATGGCCGGTGGCCGCGATGCCATCTTCAACGCGAAGGAAGGCGTGGAGGACAATTACGAGGAAGGCGCACGTTCGGTCATGCGGTTGCGCCCGACCAAGCGGGACATCGTCATCGGCGTATCAGCCAGCGGCATGACTCAGTTCGTGCGCGGCGCGCTGACGCGCGCGCGTCGCGCGGGCGCGCGGATTATTTTCGTCACCTGCGACCCGCACTCGGAGCTCCAGACCTTCGTCGACCTCACGATCTCTCCGGCCGTAGGTGCGGAGGTGATTGCGGGTTCAACGCGTCTCAAAGCCGGCACCGCGACCAAGATGGTTCTCAACATGCTGACCACTGGCGCCATGATCCGCATCGGAAAGACATACGGCAACCTGATGGTGGACGTCCAGACAGGCTCGGAGAAGCTGAAGGATCGCGCGCGCCGCATCGTCAACATCGTGACCGGTCTGGAATACGATGATGCCGACAAACTCCTCAAGCGCGCCCATTGGAACGTCAAGGCCGCGATCGTCATGCAGAAGACCGGGCTTCCCTATCCAAAGGCGCTTTCACGGCTGCGGAAGGCGCACGATTCGATGCGCGAGGCGATCGGCGAGGACATCGAACCGCGGCTGCGCGGCATGCTCCAGGGCGCAGCCGAAGCCGCCAGCGACGGACGCGGCTAAATCAGCGAAGCCGCCTCGCGATCCAGCAGCAACTCGACATCCGGGTGCACCTGCAGCATCGACGCAGGCACACGCGTGGTCAGGCGACCGCTCGTCGCCTGCCGGATACACGCGGCCTTCTTGTCTCCGGTAGCGACGAGCACGATTCGCCGGGCCCGCAGGATCGTCCCGATGCCCATCGACAACGCCTCTGCGGGAACGCGTGACAGGTCGTTGTCGAACAGCATCGCGTTGTCACGCCTCGTCGATTCCGTCAGCCGCACGCGGTGTGTACGCACCGGCAGATCGTCGCCGGGTTCATTGAACCCGATATGGCCATTCGTACCGATGCCGAGCAGCTGCAGGTCGATACCGCCCGCGGCGGCAATCGCCGCTTCGTAGCGATCGCATTCGGCGTTCAGGTCCTCCGCGACGCCGTTCAGAAAATGGATCCGTTCGCTGCGCAGATTCACCCCTTCGAACAGGTGACGCTCCATGAACGTTCGGAAGCTTCCGGGATGGTGACCGTCGATGCCGGCGAATTCGTCAAGGTTGAACGTGGAAGCGCGCGACCAATCTGCCGACCCCGCTGCGTGGAGCCGGCGCAGCTCCGCGTAGCCATCAACCGGCGTACGCCCCGACGCAAGGCCGAGCACCGCATCCGGCCTGGCCTGCAACGTCGAGGCGACGCGATCGGCGAGCGCCGCAGCAACGTCGTCGCTGCTGTCGAGCACCGTGATCGTCACGCGCCTCTAGACATAGGTAGGAACTGCCAGCGATCCCTTCGCCGCAGCAAGCGCCAGACGGACCGCACCGACCGCGGGTTCAACCTCCAGCTGCCGGACCTGCGTGCGGGGCGCAATTTCGGACAGCCGTCTTGTGATATCGCCAGCAAGCCAGGGGATGCCGCGGAAGATGCCGCCCGCGAGGACCGTCGGAAAGGCGTCGCCACGCATCTGCAAACGGCCGATGACTGACGCGGCGGCGGACGCAAGTTCGCCGCCTGCTCGACGGAGAATCTCCGCCGCAATCGCGTCGCGCTCGTCCATCGCCCTCTGCACCAGGCCGGCTATCCCCGCGATGGTGTGCCGGTGAACGTCCCGGTAGTAAATCTCATGGATGAGCTGCTTCGGCGTTGAAAGATCGAGGTGCTCCAGAATCATTGGTGTCAGCAGCGTTGCAGGTCCGCGGCCGTCGAACTGCCGCACGACGGCGGTTAACGCGGCGCGTCCAATCCAGAACCCGCCGCCCTCGTCACCCAGCAGATACCCCCACCCACCTGCTCGCGCGGCGCGCCCCGCCGAGTCGCGCCCATACGCAATGGATCCGGTCCCCGCCACGACGACGACGCCGGGCGCATCGCCGGCACCCGCGACGAGTGCGACAAGCGCATCGTTGACGACGATAACCCGTGCCTTGAATCCAATTCGGCGCATGATGCTCTGAACCGCCGCCGTGTCATCAGGGCGATCGACCCCAGCGATGCCGAGGCAGATGGACGCCGGCCGCACGTCGCGTTCCCCGATAGCGGCGTCCATCACCTCATGGAGGACTTTCTCCACCTCCAGTTCGCCGGACGCCTGCAGGTTGGCGCCTCCGCCGCGCGCCTCGCCGATGATGCGACCATCACCATCCGCGAGGAGACACATCGTTTTTGTGCCGCCTGCATCTATACCGAGCACGTACATCCTTGAAAATTGTAGTACAGTCTGCGTTTTCGTCCCGCCATGTCTGCTCACGGCCTTGCCCCGCAAATGGGCGAACGCAACCACAAATTTCGGCGCACGCTGATCACGCTCTTTTTTTGTCTTGTAATTGCCGCACTGGCGGCTCACGGCACCATGCGTGCTGCCGAAGCAACCGACGAAGTGCGCGCACTCTGGGTACGGCAGACCAGCCTCGAATCCGAAGAATCGATCCGGAGGATGGTCGCGTCTGCTGCGACGTCCGGCTTCAACACGCTGTTCGTTCAAGTCGCCGAATTCGCTGCCGCCGCACAAACGTTTGATCCGATCGCCGACACGATCAGTCAGGCGCACGCGGCGGGACTGCGGGTGCATGCCTGGCTCGACGTCGTCCGTGTCGCACCGGCTGGCGAGCTTCCATTCGCTCGCGACCACGTTATCTATCAGCACCCTGAATGGCTGATGGTGCCACGTGCCATCGCCGCGGAGCTGCTTCCCGTCGATGTGCACAGTCCCGACTACGTCGGACGTCTGGTCCGCTGGACTCGCACCAGCACCGATCAAATCGATGGGTTGTACTTGTCCCCGGCACTTCCGGAAGCGGCCTCGTATCTTGCCGAGGCCGTCCGCGATGTGGTCCGGCGATATTCGATCGACGGCGTGTACCTCGACCACGTGCGTTACCCCGCAGCCGATTTCGACTACGGCGTGAGATCGATGGCCGCATTTCGCGACTTCGTGCACGGCCAGTTGCCGCTGACGGAGCGCCAACGCCTCGACTCCGTTCAGGCTCTCGATCCCTTTGCGTATGCAAACGAGCTCCCGGAAGAGTGGCGTTTGTTCCGCCGCGCGCAGCTCACCGCGCTTGTCGCCCGGTTGCGCAGCACTGTAAAGAGCGTCCGTCCAACGGCCATCGTGAGCGTGGCGGTCACCTCCGACGCGGAGTCCACCGAACGCGACAACCTGCAGGATTGGCGGACGTGGGCGGCCAACGGATTCATCGACGCGCTGTGTCCGATGCTGACGGGAGCCGATGTCACCTCGCAGCTGTCACAGCTTCGCGCCCTCGCGGCCGGACGTCCGTTCTGGGCGGGAATCGGCGCGAACCGGCTGTCGCAGCGCGAAACGATCGATGGCATTGGCGCTGCGCGCCGCGCCGGCGCTCAAGGCATCGTTCTGTTCTCTTACGACAGTCTTATCAGTCCGCCGAAGGGAACCGAGTTTCTGACTGCAATCGGCCGCGGCGCATTCGCGGGCTCTTGAACGGGAGCGCTGTCGGCCCCTCGAGCGGCCGACTCCGTTTCGACGCTGCCCGGCAGCTCCTCGAGCGCGCGATCGCCGAACGCGCGTTTCCTGCCGCCGTCATCGAGGTCGGCACCGCGGGCGAGCCGCTCTGGCGCCAGGCTTTCGGCACGCTGACCTTCGACGTGGACGCCGCGGCCGCTACCGACGACACGATCTTCGATCTCGCCTCCCTGACCAAAGTTGTCGCCACGACGCCAATGGTGATGCTGCAGATTGAGCGCGGCGTACTCGCACTCGACGATCCGGTGTCGGGCCACATCGCCGCGTGGCACAGCGACGATCGCGCGGATGTGACGCTGCGCGATTTGCTTGCACACAGTTCCGGCCTTCCCGCATGGAGGCCGTTTTTCCGCGAGCTGAAAGGGCGACCGGCATATGAAGCGGCGATCGCCGCCGAACCGCTGGAGTACGCGCCGCGGACGCGTTCCATTTACAGCGACCTCGACTTCATTCTGCTGGGTTTCATCGTGGACGGCCGTCTGCCGATTGCAGAGCGCTTTGCCCTGATGCAGTCGCAAATGGGCATCGTCGAAGAGATTCAGTTCTTTCCACCGGCGCTCTGGCATGCACGTATAGCACCGACGGAATTCGATCCGTGGCGTGGCAGATTACTCGTGGGCGAAGTTCACGATGAAAATGCGGCTGCCCTGGGTGGCATCGCGGGCCATGCGGGAGTGTTCGGCACCACCGCCGCGGTTGGCGCGTACTCGCGCCATCTGCTTCAGGTACTCGACGGCAGAAGCGGCGCCATCAGGCGCGGTACGCTCGAAGAATTCATCACCAAACGCAGTGACATCCCGGGCAGTTCACGCGCGCTCGGATGGGACACCATGCTCGCGACATCGTCTTGTGGATCGCAGATGTCTCCGCGGGCCTTTGGCCACACCGGATTTACCGGGACATCGGTGTGGATTGATCCCGAGAAGAACGTCTATGTCGTACTGCTGACCAATCGCGTGCACCCGACGAGAGAGAACGACGCGATCAAACAGGTTCGCCCGGCGGTTCACGACGCGGTGATGGGCGAACTGTAATCCTTACTGGCGGCCCCGGCCGCCGCCGAACCCACCCTGACCGAATGGCGTGCCGAACGGCGTTCCCTGCCCTCCGCCGCGCGGGCCGAATGGACCGGGCGCTTGATTGCCGGGCCCTCGCCCTGGGCCTTGTCCCGGCGGCAAATTGATCCGGCCATCGGGTCCTCCGCGGCCGCCGCGCGCTCCCGGAGGACCGCCCTGCAGGTTGATGCCCCCCGTGGGCGTCTGGGAAGCGTTGGGCGCGCCGATGCGACCGCTCGCCTGCTGGGCGACGAACACCCATTCGCTGTACTTGGTGCGGCCGTTGTAGACGCGCAGCGAGGTGGCCTGGCTCGTACTGGCTACACCGATGATGCCGCCCTGTGCGCCGACGGTGTTGCCGGCTCCGACTGTTGTCGTGCGTGGAGCTGGCTGTCCCTGCGTCGGTACGACGCCTCCTGCATTCGGCTGCGCCGCCGCCTGCTGATTGGCGTAGACGGGCTGAAAATCGCTGTTCGTAATCGGATCCTTGTACTTCTTCCGCAGAAAGTGCCCATCCAGCAGGATCTGGACGTTTGGCGGAAACGTGTTGGCGTACTTCCGTTGGAAGAGCGCAATCGCCCGCGCGTACTGCTGGCCGCGGAAAATCAGCTCGTCTTCCTTCTCGCGTTGCGCGACGGTGCGCCACGCGGGCAGCGCCATGCTCATGAAGATGGCCATGATGGTCATCGCCACCAGCAGCGCAGCCATCGCGTACCCATCGGCGCGAATTGATCGGCGCGCGGCGTCTTGACTGTCCGACACGTCAGATCCCCGTGACGATGAACTCCGTCCGGGCCGTGGCCGAGCGCCCATCAATTGTTTGCACCGTCACTGTGGCCGAGTAGCGGCCGTTGGCTGTGTACACGCGGGCGGTCTTATTGCTGGACGTCGTGGCATCTATGGTGCCGTCGCCATCGAAGTCCCATGCGAAGGATTGCGCGACGCCACCGGTCACTGTTGCGGTGAGTGTCACCGTCTGGCCCTGCCCTGCAACGGAGGTGGCCTGCGATGCAGCGAGGTCAATGGCCAACGCACTACGCGGTGTTACGTTCACGATCGTCGACGTGGTGCTCCGCTCGTTATCCAAATCCGTGGCCGTCACAACAGCTGTGTAGGTTGCAGTGCTCCCACCCGATGACCCGCTGTAGCTATGAGCAACCGTGGCGGTTCCACCTGCAAGCGTCCCAAGCCCCTGTGATGTGCCGTCGCCGAAATTGATCGTGGCGTCGCGGAGCGCACTGCTCCCGGTGGCCTTCGCAATGTCGAAGGTCACCGTCGCCGCATTCGTGGCGTCGCTCGCCGCCACTGACGCGCACGTACCTGTGCCGCTGGCGGGCGTACATTTGATGGTGACGGCCGGACCCGGTCGCAGCGTCACGGTCGCGGTGCCGCTCGCTGTGCCCGCCGACGCTGTGACCTTCGTCTCCACAGACGTCGTCAGCGTGGTCGTGGCGCGGCCGCTGGCGTCCGTTGTCGCAACGCCCGGATCCACGCCTCCATGATCGGCGCTGAAGGAGACTGGAATACCCGCGAGAGAACCACCATTGGGATCCAGCACGCTTGCGCTGACGGAAACGCTACCTCCGTTCGGTCCCACGCTCGTGGGCGAAGCGTTCACCGTAACCGTCTTGACGGCGGCGACGCCGACCGTAATCGTCACAACGTTGCCCGCCGTCGATCCAGTAGTGGTTCCAGTGCCAGTACCGGTCCCGGTACCAGTGCCCGTGGATCCCGTCCCGCCTCCGGCTCCTCCGGAAAGCGCGTGGATCGTCGCGACTCCGGAACTGTCTCCTGCGTTGAATGTTGCGACCGCAACGCCGTTGGTCGTTTGCGCTTCAGTTGGGGTTACCGTGCCGAGGGTGGTCGTGAAACGAACCGTTGTGCCGTTCTGCACGGGTGTTCCACTCGACTCCACGACAAAGGCGGTCAACCCGACGGTGCCGTTGGTCGGGACCGTCGATGAATTTGCGCTCAGCGTAATCGCGGAACCGGTGGGCGCCAGGAGAGGCACCTTGTCGCATCCCGCGACCAACACGACGAGCACGATGGCAAGCGCCGAAACGTGTGCAGTTCGTTTCGTCATCAGTCCCAGTCCGAATAATTGGTTCCGTCGAGCGCTTTCAGCTCCGACCCGCTTTTGACGTCGTATACGCCGGGCTGGACGGTCGGATTGGTCGGATCCGGCTCCGCGGGCACCTCGCGCCATGTATCGGCCGAGTTCGTGAACGGGTCCACCGGAACCGAGCGCAGGTACTTTTCAGAGACGAGATCCTGCAACGAAGACGGATACTTCCCCTTGTCGGAGTAGTACTGGTCGATCGCGTCCCGCATCCGGAACAAATCCTCCTTCAGCACCGATTCCTTCGCCTTTGTCACGCTGTTCGTGTACACCGCGAGACCGATACTCGCGAGGATCACGATCAGCGACATCACGATCATGAGTTCGATGAGCGTGAACCCTGGGATTGGGGGTTCGAGATGCGGAATTCGACGCCTACCAGTCACGGTACTTCGTCCCATCCAGCCCGGTCCCGCCGCTCTTCGAATACACGTCGAACACGTTCTGCCCGCCCCAACTCGTCGAGTCCGGTTTGTCCTGATAAGACCGCAAACCCCACTCGTTGTCGTTGGTCATCGGATCGATCGGAATGCGGCGAAGAAACTTGAGCTTGCGACCGGTCGCATCATTCGCGACGGTAACTCCGTCCACCAGCTTGTCGAGATCCGACGGATATCCTTCGTTGTCGGGTCGCAGTTCCGTCGTCGGGATCAATCCGGTGTCGACGGCGTCTTTGAACTTGTCGATTGCCGTCCGGATCTCCCGCAGGTTGCGCCGGAGTTCGGCTTCGCGTTGGCGCTGAGAGGTGACCTGCGCGAGCGGTAGTACGGCCGAGGCCAGAATCATCAGCACCGTGACGACGATCAACAGCTCAACGAACGTGTAGCCGTTGCGGTCGACTCGGAAGGCCGAAGTTCGCAGACTCATGACTGCTACCGAACGGTCACCGCGGAGATTGGCGTCAGTTGCAGCGATGCCGGTGTACCTCCTGGCGCAGTCGCCGTCCCTGTGACCGACAGATTTGCTGCGCCGCCACCGACCGCGTCGAACAGAATCGCGGCCAGAAGACCCGTTCCCGCGACGCCTGTCGCGTCACCAGTTCGGACTACGGCAATGTCAATGCGGCCAGTCGCGGCATCCACCATTTGCGTGAATGTGGCTTGAATGCCGCCGGCGCGCATGAAGCTGCCTTCCTGCACTGCACGGACGCGCACTGCCGCAGGGTTAAACGTAATCGTCAGCGACAACCCCGACAGCCGTGACGCATTGGTGGCCGAGACGGCAACTGTGTAGGGTCCGCCTCCGACGCGAAATTCCGGACCGGGCGGTGTGACGACGATCTGCGCACCGGCGCTGGTGGGCACCGGATTGGAATTGGCCGACGGCGGCGCGCCTGGTGCAACGGCTTGCGCCGGCGCGCCAGCCGGACCCGCCGGAGCAGGAGCCGCAGCCACAGCGGTCGTCCCGGGAATCGGCGAGCTGCCCGGCGGAATGATCGATACGCCTGGCGCAGCCGCTGCAGCGCCCTGACCTGCGGGACTTGGAGCAGCCGCTGGCGGTGGCGCCGGCTGCGCCAACGGCGCGGCGGGCTCCGCTTCCGGCGGCGCGGCGATCAGGGGTGGTGGTCCATTCAGTCCGAGGTTCTGCTGCGTGCCAATGAAGATCGGACTGAGATCGCCCGCCGAAATTTCTTGCGTGCGCACGATCCGTGGCGTCAGCAGCATGACGATGTCGGTCGTCCTGACATCCGTCTCGTTCGACCCGATCAGCTTGTTGAGTACGGGAAGCCGCAGAATGCCCGGGATACCGCGCAGAGTGGTGCGATCATCCTCGCGCAGCAGTCCGGCGAGGAGGTTCGATTCGCCATCCCGCAGCCGCAGGCGCGTCGTCACCTTCCGCGTGCCGAACGAGGGGAGGTTCTGCCCGGCGACGTTCACGTCGGTTGAACGTGTGCTGTTTTCGACGAGCAGATCGAGAATCACATCGCCTTCGATGGTGACGCGCGGCGTCATCTCGACGTTGATGCCGACCGGCCGGTAATTGAACGATGTCAGCGGGTTCGTGTTCGCGCCGCCCGTCGCGAGCGGGGTGAATACAGTCGAGGGGACCGGGATATCGTCGCCGAGGTTCAACGTAATCTTCTGCCCCTCCGCGCCCCGGAGCTGCGGCTTGGCAATCAACTTCGTTTCCGTGTCGGTCTCGAGGAAGTGCACGACCGCCGAGGGCACAGCCAGGTAGAAGTCCGCGGTCGATACGCCACGCGTGATGGTGTTGAGATTGAACGTCGGTGTCGTGTTGATTGTGGTGGTCGCCGCGCCCGCGGCCGTTGCCGCGCCTGAGGTAGTCCGCGGGTCCGATTCAGGTGAGAACACCGCAGCAATGGAATAGGACGACAGATCAACGCCGAAGGTCTTCGCGCGCCCCCGGTTGACCTCGAGAATCTGGACGTCGATGACAATCTCGGCTCGCGGCTTGTCGTTGGCCTCGATCATCTTCTCGATGATCGCGGCGACGGCGGTGGTCGCGCGAATCGTGATCGTGTTGCTCGTCTTGTTCGGCGCGACCATCGGCTGCACCGCCATCGCCGGCACACGGATGATCGTGTTGATCATCTGCGAGAGTTCGGTGGCATCGGCGTGCGACACGTAGAAGGTGCGGATCACCTGCTCTTCATAGTTGGCCCGCTTCTGTGCCGTGTCGGGGATCACCATGATCGTGTTCTGGTTGATCACCTTGTAGAACAGCTGATTCGCCGACAGGATTTGCGTCAGGGCCTGCTCGAGGGTGACACCAGTCAACTGCACCGTATACGCGCGGTCCTGATAATCGCGATCGTAGGTAATGTTGATGCCGGTGGCGGCGGCAATGAAGTTCAGGATGTCTCGGATGCTCGTGTTGTTGAAGCGAAGCTCCGGCAGAACTTCGTTCAGCTTGATGAGCGGCGCCGGACCCGCCTGTCGTGCCTGTTCCCGCAGTTGTGCGATGTTGTTGCGCGGCTGCGCCTCGTACTGGTCGCGGATGCGGCGCTCGATTTCGATCACCTTCGCCGCAAGCTGACGGTTGGGCGGATCGAAGTCGCTGGCGCGCCGGTATTCGCGAAGCGCCTCTTCGAGCTCGCCGCGGGCCTCCGCGAGCTGCGCCTGATTGAGGTGCAGATGTGACGCGTTGATCATCGCGCGCTCGAGCGCGATCTTGTAGTCGCTGCGGTCCGGTGACTCCTGCACGGCGCGGCGGTAGTACTCGACCGCGGCGTCCCAGTCGCCCGCGCGTGCCGCACTCTCAGCGCGTCCGAACGTGCGTGCCGCGCCGCACCCCGCTGCGATCAGCGCGAGAAAGACCAGTGCCGCCAGATACGTCAGGCGCACCAACGCCCTGTTTGCCGCCGATTTGTGTACACGCATCATTGCCCCGAGAGCCGTATCGTCTGGCGGCCCCGTCCATCGACGTACGCGAGATCGGCCGACTCCACGCCGATTTTCAGCAGGCGGTAGCGACCATCGATGATATCGCCTTCTTTTCCATTGACGATGTCGCCTCCGTTGTCGCGAAAAATCGCCACGCGGCCCTGCGCAGTTTCGAGCACCCCGATGTATTTGAGCGCGATCGGCGGAGGCGGCGGCGGTCCCTGCGGGACCGGAGGCGCAACGATCACCGGTGGCGCAGCAGCGCTCGCCTGCAATCGCGATGGCGGAGGCGTGGCCTTCGGCTTGAACTGAAACGGATTTCGGGTGGGCGGATCGAGCTCCGAGGCCTCGGTCTTGAGTCGTTCGAGCCTCAGGTCCGCGACCGGCGTTTGCTTCGTCACCGCTGTCGTCGCTGCGCTTCGTCCACTCGAGCGCCCCGGATTGGCCACCGGGTCGTCCCCGCGACGCGCCATGACGACGACCGTCAGCGCGACGCCGAGCGCCGCGAGCAACAGCAGCGGGCGCGACACCTTGAACCTCATTGCTCGGCGTCTCGCGCGCCGTTCTCGCGGTAATAGGTTGACAGGTGGAGCGTCACGCTGAGCGGTCCACCCTCGGCGCCCTGGCCCAGCTCGATGTTGTCGACCACGACGAATTCCGGCGCCGTCTCCAGCTGGTGAATGAAGGCACGCACATTCGAGTACGTCCCGCCGAGCACCATCTCGATGCGGAGCTGTGTCAACGTCCGCTTCCCTTCAGTCACCGGCTCGAATGTGGCGCGCACGAACTTCAGCTCGGACTCTCGCGCAAGCTGCGCGAGGCGCAACTGCGTCAGCCGCCTCGCACCCGCGAGATCCTGCGGCAACACGTGCTTGTAAAACGTCGCCAGCTCAGCCGCCGCGCGATCCTTTCCGGTCAGCGTGCCGGTCGCCTGCGAGTGATCGCGCCTGGCGGCGAGCAGCTGCTGCTCGGCGGTCCGATCACGCTGCTCGATATTCGCAACGCGCTGTGACAACGGATACACCGCGGCGATGTAGACCACGACATTGATACCGAGCGCGACCGCAAGAGGCATGACGATGCGACGATGCTCGCGAAGCACCCGCTGAGTCAGCGTTTCGCGTTGAAGATCGTCAGCCACGCGTGCCCCCGGTTCGTATGTAGGTACCCCGGACCACGGCCACCAGCAGCCCGTCCTCGTTGGTTTCCTCAGCCGGTGTGATCACGTCGCGGAAGCTGCCGGTCTTCTCCAGCGCCTCGATGAACGCATCGAGATCCTCGGACCGCCGTGCCTGAATCGAAATGTTGACGATGAACTCTCCCTGCGGGCTGAGAGCCGGATCCACCGCCGTAATCCGTACGTCATCAGGCAGTGTGTGTTCGAGTTCATCGAACAGGTCGCTCCAGGAGAACGCCCGCTGATCGATGATGCTGTTGGCTTCGCGAGCAGCGCTGGCGACCACTTCCAGCTCTTTCGCATTGATCTGTCCCCGAATCGTGGCTGCCTCGCTCCGCAGCCGCGCGGCTTCGCGTTCGGCATCGACGGCATGCGCACCGAGCGTTCGCTGGCTCTCGGTCAAGCGAATCAGTTCGAACGCATTAAAGGCACTGACGGCCAGGACCAGCACGGCCACGGCACCGAGAACGAACTGCACGGCGCGTTCGTTGTAGAACGGGCGAGTGGCGAGATTGGTCTTCAACATCAGGCGGTCACCGCTTCCCTGCGTGTGCGCAATGCCATCCCGACGAGAGGACCAAGCGCCTGGACCAGATCCGTTGTCGCGGAGATGCGGTCCGTCAGCGTCGCCGTCCGCGACGGATCAATCGGTTCGACGGATGCTCCGAGGCGTTCCTGGAGGTTTTTCCGCGCCGAATCGACAGCACCGGCCACACGGCCGCTGCCACCCAGAAACACGCGCGCAAACCGCTGCCCCTGCAGCCGATCCTGGTAATACATGGCCGTCTGATGGACGAGGTCCGCGATGGACGCCTCATCGCCTTCCGGACGGTTACGGAAGAAAATCACGTGCTCGCCGCGCATGATCACAATCGAGGTGTAGTCCGGACGCAGGTGAACGACCAGCCAGTCAGCCTGCGGGACGTCGCCCCCGCCAAGAATCAGGTTGACAATGCTGAACGTGGCCAGATCGACCAGACCCGCGTACACCTTCGCCTCATCGCACACGGCCTCGTACTCCGCGACGATGTCGCGCCGTGCACCCACAACGAGGAATTCGGCACTGCCGTCAGCGTTACGAACGGCCGGCGTCCAGGTGACCATCGCCTCTTCGATCGGAAAGGGTGACGCCTTCTTCACCTGCCAGCGCACGAGCTGATCCAGGTCTTCGCGGCGCGCGGGAACCGTATCGAATCGCACCAGCGAGACCTTTGCCGACAGATCCGGAATCACCAGCGCCACGCGACGGGGCCGAACGCCCGCACGTTCGAGCACCGTCCGGAGCGCGCCGGCGACGAGCGGCCGGTTATGAACGTTCAGCGAGGTCAGCGAGGCGACGACAGCACCAGGTGGCAGCGGCTCGGACGCATGCGCCTGCACGGCGAGTCGACCGCCCCGTTCCGCTACAACGGCGACCGACACGCGTTCCGGAGCGATTTCGATCGCCGCGTCCGGCGGACGGCTGGCCACCCATGAGGCAAACAGACTCATTCGACGAAGGTCACCTTATTGATCTCGCGCAGCGTGGTCAGACCATGCAGGACTTTCTCGACAGCGGATTCGCGGAGGAATCGCATGCCCTCTTCGTGCGCAACTTTCTTCACTTCGGATGTCGGCCGACGGTCAAGGATCATCTCACGGATGTGATCCGACAAATTGAGCAGTTCGCAGATCGCCGTGCGTCCTTTGAAACCGGTACCGCCACAATCGATGCACCCGGCGCCCTCGTACAACTGATGACGCTGGATGAGTGCGGGATCGAGCGCCGATTCCTCCAGCAGTTTGGCATCGACATTCACGGGACGCTTGCAGTGGCTGCAGATGAGCCGTACGAGCCGCTGCGCCAGCACACAGTTGAGCGCCGACACAAATTGGTACGGCTCGACACCCATGTTCAGGAATCGGCCGAGCACATCGACCACATTGTTGGCGTGAACGGTGGTGAAGACCAGGTGGCCCGTCAACGCCGACTGAATGGCAATCTGCGCGGTTTCAGGGTCGCGTATTTCGCCGACCATGATCTTGTCGGGATCGTGGCGAAGGATTGACCGCAAACCGCGCGCAAAGGTCAACCCCTTCTTCTCGTTGATCGGGATCTGCGTGATCCCGCGGAGCTGGTATTCGACCGGGTCCTCGATCGTCACAATCTTGTCTTCGATGGACTTGATCTCCGACAGCGCCGCATAGAGCGTCGTCGTCTTGCCCGATCCGGTCGGCCCTGTGACAAGCACCATGCCGTACGGCTCGCGAATGTATTTCCTGAAGCGCCGCAGTTCCTGTTCGGGAAAACCGAGGATGTCGAGCCTCAATTCCGTGAACTGCTCGCTGATCGATTCCTTGTCGAGAATACGAATGACCGCGTCCTCGCCATGGACGCTCGGCATGATCGACACTCGGAAGTCGATGGTCTTACCCGGCATCCGCATGCGGAAGCGGCCGTCCTGCGGCACGCGCTTCTCCGCAATGTCGAGCTCCGCCATCACCTTGATGCGCGAAATGATCGAGCTGTGGAACTCTTTCGCGATCGGCCGCATCGCGGGCTGCAGCACGCCGTCAATCCGGTACTTCACATGCACGGCGTCATCGCCCGTTTCGATATGAATGTCACTCGCCCGCCGCTGGATCGCCGTGAAGACCGTGGAGTCGACGAGACGGATCACCGGACTCGTGTCGTTGGTCAGCTTGTCGACGGTGAGGCTTTCCTCTCCTGATTCGTCCTCCTTGACGACTTTCAGCTGAAACCCCTCAGTCGCCTCCTCGAGCACCCGCTGAGAGCTTTCGCTTTTCTTGAGAATCGATTGAATGGCGGACGGCGCGCCGACGGTCACCTTGATTGGCGTGTTGAGCACGACCCCGATCTCGTCTATCAGCGGCAGATCCGTTGGATCGGACACGACGATGACCAGTGCCTTCCCCTCGCGCCGGTACGGGACGAAGCCGTAACGGAGCATCAGGTCAGCGGGAATCGATCGAAACAGTTCCTGGTCGATGCGGAATTCGTCCATGTCGACGAACTCCACGTGATACCGATTGGCGAGCTTTCGCGACTGCGCAATCTCCTGGGAGTAGTCCTCCGGAGTCGTCACGAGATTGGTTTGATCAACAGTAGCCATGTAGTCCCCTAGTTCACCACCGAGCTCAACTCGAAGAGCGGCATGTACAGCGCCAGCACCACGAGCGCGATCACGACACCCATGATGACAAGAATCAGTGGCTCGACCAGCGTGATGAACCGCGCCACTTCCGTCTCAATCTCCTCGTCGTAGAATTCCGCCAGACTGTTCAACATCTCCTGCAGTGCGCCGGTCGATTCCCCAACCTCCACCATCTTCACCGCGACGTCGGGAAACACTCGCCGGGCCAGCATCGCCGACGCGAAGCTTTCGCCCTCGCGTACTCGGTGACCGACCTCACCGATCTCGCCGGCCAGGAACCGGTTGGTCATCGAACGGCCCGCGATGTCGAGCGCGTTCACCAGCGGGATGCCTCCGCCCAGCAGCGTGCCCAGCGTTCGCGCCAGCTGGGAGGTCGAGAACTTGCGAACGGTTTCACCCGCCCACGGCAGCTCCAGGAGCATCCGGTCGATCCGCGTTCGCTGTCCAGGCTGTTTCCACCAGGTGACGAGGCCGATCCCAGTCGCCGCAACCGCCGCGATGATGATGCCGAAGTTGGCAACAACCGTCGTGGAGAAGCCAACGACAATCCGCGTCGACAACGGCAACGCGCGACCGAACTGGCTGTAAAAATCCGAGAACGCCGGCACCACACGCAGCACGATGATGCCGATGAGAACCAGCATCAGCGTCGCGAGAATGGCGGGGTAAATCAGGGCGGAAATGGTCCGCCGCCTGACCGCTCCAATGACCTTCTCATAGGCGACATATCGGCGGATCACCTCGTCCAGATTGCCCGCACGCTCGCCCGCCATCAGGGAGGCCCCATACACTGGAGGGAACAGATCGGGGTGCGCGCCAACGGCGTCGGATAACGCAGTTCCGGCCTTGACCTTGTCGTAAATCTCGTCGAGGACAGCTTTGAACGTGGGGTTTACGATTCGCTGGCGGAGAATATCAAGCGACTGGACCAGGGGCATGCCGGCCTTGAGCAGCGTCGCCAGCTCCTGATTGAAGACGAGCAGCTCTTGCCGCCCGATCTTGCGGCGGCGTCCACGGGACAGACCGACCCCGGGCAGCATGCCGCGGCGCTGGAGTGAAAGGACGAACAGCCCCTTTTCCTCAAGCTCGCGTCGGAGGTGTGCTTCGCTGTCGGCGACATAAACACCTTCGATGATCTCGCCGGCCGTCGTGCCGAGCCTACAACGGAATTCCATAAAGGATAGGGGGGATTCCCTCAGTGATTAGACCCTGAGGTATCCCAGGTGGCCGGCCCGACCGGTCAGCTCCGGCTGAGGATCCGAAGGATGCGGGTGACGTAATTCTGCGTCTCTCGGAACGGTGGTATGCCGCCAAATCGATTAACGGCTGCTTCGCCGGCGTTATACGCGGCAAGGGCGAGCGGCAAGTCATATCGTGACAGCAGGTTCTTTAGATGTTGGACACCGGCCTCGACGTTCACCTTCGGATCGAATAAATCAAGGGCACCGTACCGCCGCCCGGTCGCCGGCATCACTTGCATCAGGCCGCGAGCACCCTTCGGCGAGACGGCGCGGCTGTGATATGCCGACTCCACCTCGATGAGAGCACTGACCACCCGGGCATCGACCCCATGTCTCGCGGCCGTCGACGTGACCAGCTCCCGAAACGCCTCCGGAATAGTCGGCGCGTCTGAGTCGGCGGCGGACGGCGCAACCTCTGCAACCTCGTCCGGCTCAACCCTGACAATCAGGCGTTGGTCGCAACGAATGTCACCGCCACTCCGTAACTGGAGCACGATTCCGTCATTCTCGGATCGAATCGCCCGTACCGACATCGCACGGCCCGACTGAAAGAACACGAGCTCGGCATAGGCGGGCGCCGCGGCCGTTACCACCAGCAACGGCGCGGACAGGATGAGTCGCCGCGTCATCGAAAGTCCAATTGTAAAGACTATTTAGCCTGAACGTAAGCCCTGAACACGCGGATGCCGAGTTCCCTTGCGTCGGTGCTTTTCAGCTGTGTAGTGGTGGCGGGCACAAACGTGCGATCCACGGCAACGGTCACCTCTACCGTTTCTCCGTTGCCCAATTGTGCACTCGTCAGGTTGACCTTTCGAAGCTCCGGTCGCCCCGGTGGGAGAGCAAACGAGTCGATGACCGTCGGTCCAATCCGCAATTCGACCTGCTGGGGGAACCCGAGCGCCTTCACCGGCTGGTCGCACTGAAGGTACAAGAGCACATCGCGCATCGGGTTGCGGAAGGCGAGCGTCGCGGTCTTCTTCGACCACTGCCACTCGACCCCGGTCGCGTCTTCGGCAACCTCCGTCTCGTGCCACCCATCTTTGAAGACCACATACAAGTTGTCAGTCTGCGGATGCAGATTAAAACTCCCCACCTGATACTCGCGCTGCCCTTTTGTCTGTCCAGCCATCGGCACCCGAGCGCCACTCCGGGGCGAGTAGAGGCCGACTACGACGGTGGTATCGCCCGAGTACGGAAATTTCGGGACGAACATCGTCCGCGAGTACTCGACCGTTTGACCAGGCTTCCACTGGGTCGTGGGAACAGGAGGCTGATGATCGTCAGTCCACATCAACTCGCCGTCCGTGTCCAGGAAGTGGACGAAGACCGTGTCGTCTTCCGTGAAAGCCGGCGCGGCTCCCGCAACGACGAATCGGTACGCCATCTCGATCGGCATGCCGATAGCCGCGTCCGACTGTGCCAGCGTGACGGTCGGAGTGACCAACGGTGTCTCCGTCTGTTGCGCGCGTCCGCATCCGCTCACGAGCACGAAGATCGCGAGTGCGCAGGCATGTAGCGGGGCAAGAACGCGAGGCATCGAGAGTGGAATGATACTCCGCAATTCTGCTACAGTGCGTCACACCGATGGCATCCGAAGCGCTCGGCATGGTCGAAACGCGCGGCCTGATCGGCTCAGTTGAAGCCGCCGACGCGATGGTCAAGGCTGCCAATGTCGTACTCGTCGGGAAGGAGTACATCGGAGCGGGGTATGTGACGGTTCTCGTCCGAGGCGATGTCGGAGCGGTCAAGGCCGCGACCGATGCCGGCGCCGCTGCCGCGCGCCGTGTGGGCGAACTCGTATCCGTGCACGTGATTCCACGACCGCACAACGAGGTCGAGAGGATCCTGCCGAAGTCCTAGTCGCCGCGAATGGCCGTCCAGGATCGTCCCACCTCCAACAAGGATCTCGAATCGATCGCACAGGCGCGGGCGCTGGCCTCCGCTGCTCGGCAGGCTCAATCTCAGCTCGCAGAGCTTTCCCAGGAACAGATCGACGCCATCGTGACCGCAATGGCCGATGCAGTCACTCCGCAAGCCGAAGCTTTGGCGCGCCTCGCGGTCGAAGAAACCACCTACGGCGTGGTCGCCGACAAGGTTCAGAAGAACCTGTTCAGCTCGCGTCAGGTCTACGAATTTATCAGGCCGCTGAAGACCGTGGGTGTGGTGAACCGGATTGAAGAGAAGAAGATCGTCGAAATCGGCGAGCCATTTGGCGTGGTCGCCGCAATCGTACCTTCTACAAATCCGACGTCGACGGCGATCTACAAAGTGCTGATCGCTCTCAAGGCGCGCTGCGCCATCGTCGTCAGCCCACATCCCGCGGCGGTGCGCTGCATCACTCGCTCGGTGGAAATCATGTCCGACGCGGCGTGTCGAGCCGGCGCGCCAGCGGGCTCCATAGGGTGGATGACGACAGTGACCCTTGAAGGCACTCAGGAGCTGATGAAGCATCGTGACGTCGCCGTGATCCTTGCGACCGGTGGCATGGGGCTGGTACGCGCCGCTTATAGTTCCGGCAAACCTGCTTACGGTGTCGGACCCGGCAACGCACCCTGCTACATCGAGCGCAGCGCTGATCTCAAAAAGGCGGCGAGCGACGTGATGATCGGCAAAACGTTCGACAACGGAGTGCTCTGCTCTTCGCCTAACTCGGTTGTCGTTGACGAAGCCGTCGCTGAAGAGACGCGGCGCGAGTTCGTGGCCGAGGGCGCCTACTTCATGAACGCAGCCGAAATGGATGCGTTGGCCAAAATGCTCGTCACGCCGCAGCGGTTGCCAAACCCGGCACTGGTCGGCAAGCCTGCCGACTACATTGCGAAGCAGGTGGGGATCGGCATTCCTTCAGGGACGCGGGCGTTGATCGCGCCGCTGAGTGGGGTCGGACGCGATTACCCACTTTCCATCGAGAAGCTGTGTCCAGTTTTGTCGTTCTATGTGGTCAAGGACTGGCGCGAAGGATGTGAACGGTGCATTCAGATCCTGCGCTACGGCGGCATGGGCCACACGATGTCCATTCATTCGAAGAACGAGGACGTGATCCTGCAATTTGGATTAAAGAAACCAGCCTTTCGGATCTGTGTGAACACTCCAACGACGCATGGATCGATTGGGCTGACGACGGGCCTGGATCCCGCGATGACGCTCGGTTGTGGCGGGTGGGGCGGCAACATTACATCCGACAACATCTCGCCGCGGCACTTATTGAACATCAAGCGTCTGGCGTACGAGGTACGCCCCGCATTGAAGCCTGCGACTCCGATGGACCTAACAAGGTCCGACCCGCAAGCTCAGGGCATCCGCGGCGCGGACCTTCCGGGTCCGCGACTACCTAAGGCGCCGCCGCGGCCAGAGCCGACTGGGATCCCCGTTCAGGCGCTCGAGGCCCGGATTGACAGCTTCCTCGAATCAAGGGGGTATAAGGCACCGGCCGATATAGAGGGTGTTCGCCCGCAGCCGCCCACGCAGTCCGCGGCTGCTTTCGTCTGCGAAGACGACGTCCGGGCCGCGCTGAAAGCGGGCCGAAAAGTCGTTATCGACGAGAAAACGATTGTGACCCCGTCGGCACGGGATCTTGGCGAGGCTCAAAAGGTTTTCGTCGAGGCCGGCTGGCCCCGGTAAAAGCTGCACAGGAATTCGCGCGAAGGACTGCCAATTGCTGAGTCTATTGGACTTATTGTTGACCACCATCTCAGCGGATGCTAGGCTAACCGCCGTGCTGAGAACCCTCCTCCCGGCGGCACTTCTGTCCCTGACGGCGGTTTTGGGAGGGTGCGCAACGCGCGCCCAGGTGGCGACGACGTCCAACTCACGGCCGGCTGTCGTCGGCCCGGTTCTGGTGTCGGCACCTGTATCACCACAGCTCGCTACAGATCCGATCGCCGATCTGATCGCGTTGTCGAACAGCCACTTTGAGGCCGGGCAGGCTGAGCTCCAGCGTGGACATCTCGAAACGGCGCGCCTCGAGTTCAACAAGGCTCTCGACGTGCTGTTGGAATCGCCCTACGGCGCGCGATCGGAGCCGAGGATTCGAGAGCAGTTCGACAGGCTGGTCGAGCGAATCAGCGCCACGGAGCTGACATCGCTGGCGCAGGGCGATGGGTTCACCGAGAAAAAGTACGAGTCCGCGTCGATTGACGACCTGCTGGCGCTGTCCACGTCTCCAGAGGAGCCATCGGCTGCGACACGTCAGGCGGTCACCGAAGACCTTCAATCGACGGACCATGACATTGCGATTCCGCTCAACGCCCGCGTTCTTTCCTTCGTCGAGCTGTTCACGGGCCGGTTGCGCGGGTATCTGCAGGATGGACTGAGTCGCGGCGCTCAGTACCTCCCCATGATTCAGGATGTGTTCCGCGCCGAAGGACTGCCTCTCGACCTCGCCTATGTGCCGCTGGTCGAAAGCGCGTTCAAGCCTGACGCGCTGTCACGTGCACAGGCCAAGGGGATGTGGCAGTTCATGCGCGGCACCGCGCTTGAAAATGGCCTGAAGCACGATTGGTACATCGACGAGCGAGCCGAGCCGGAGAAGGCAACGCGCGCCGCCGCCAAGTACCTCAAGACTCTCTATTCCACGTTCGGCGACTGGCACCTCGCGCTGGCCTCGTACAACGGTGGACCCGGGCGCGTACAGACGGCCATCAAGCGTTCTGGTGGCGTGCGCGATTTCTGGAAACTCAGCGCGTCGCGACGATATCTGCCCCGAGAGACCCGCGACTACGTTCCGCTGATCCTTGCTGCGGTCATCGTCGCTCGCAACCCTGCACAGTACGGGATGGAAATCACGCCCGAGCCGCTCGAGGAACCGAAGTTCGAGACGGTGACGCTGTCGGTTGCGGTCGATCTTCGCCGTATTGCGGAGTGGGTTGGTACCACCGCCGACGCCATCCAGGATCTAAATCCTGAACTTCGCCGCTGGACGACGCCCGTCCGCTCGACGAATTACGAGTTGAAGGTTCCCGAGGGGACGGCAGAGATTGTGCGCACGAAGCTGGCTGAGTCCGGTGACGTGACGAACCTCACGTGGCACACGGTCCGAAGCGGCGAGACGCTGCTCTCCATCTCGCGGAAGCTGAAGGTGAGCCGTGCCGATCTGGCGGAAGCAAACTATCTCTCAGTCAGATCGCGGGTGACACCGGGCCAGCAGTTAATCGTTCCGCGCGCCCCGACGCTGCTGCTCGCAGCGCGTACCGACAATCCCGCACCGCTGGTCGAGACACGCCCTGTTGATCCCGTCGTTGTCGCCAGCACGACCGTCCCGAGTGCGACTGAGGCCGCCACACAGTCCAAGCTGGTTTATCGCGTGAGGCGCGGCGACACGCTCTCATCGATTGCCCGCTTGTTCGAAACCAGCGTGGCTGCGCTCAAGAAGTGGAACGACCTGCAGACCAACACGCTGCGCGTCGGCCAGCGATTGACGATTCTCACGAGCCGCACGGCCGCGATCGCAACCCGCTAGTACCGTTCTCGAGCTTCGTTCCGCTGGTGCGCATCGCAGAAATCGATGCGTGTCGGCCGTTTCGACAACGCAGTTTCTGCACATCGACGCGCGCACGCGCAGGAATTCCTGAAGTTTTCCAGGTCCCGTCGTTTGCACGTCGCCTCGCGTGCTTTCGCGATTGCGATCGGCGGCGGTCTTCGGCGTCGAGGCCTATCCCGTTCAAATTGAAGTCGACGTGTCGTTCGGCCTCCCTTCATTCACGATGGTGGGACTTCCCGACACGACGGTTCGCGAAAGCCGCGATCGAGTGCGCCTTGCGATCCGGAATTCCGGATTCGAGTTCCCCCCTCATAGGATTACCGTCAACCTCGCACCCGCCGATGTCCGCAAGGCTGGGTCTTCGTTCGATCTGCCGATTGCGCTCGGCGTTCTGGCGACAACCGGCCAACTTGCTCCGGAGGTGCTCAAGGACACTCTGGTACTTGGAGAGCTTTCACTCGACGGCGGGATCAACGCGATTCGGGGCGTGCTTCCGATCGCGGTCGCAGCTCGGCGCCTTGGCGTCACGCGGCTGTTGCTGCCGCCGCAGAACGCCGCGGAAGCGTCTGTCGTCGAGGACCTGATCGTTTGCGTCGCACGATCACTCGGCGACGCCCTCGACGCACTGCGATCCGGAACGTCAGCGAGGCGCAACCCACCTCCGGAAATGAGCCCGACCCGGTGCGAGGGAGATCTAGCCGATGTACGCGGCCAGCTGCTTCCACGCCGTGCACTCGAAATTGCGGCGGCGGGAGGTCACAACCTTCTGCTCGTCGGTCCGCCGGGCGCGGGCAAGACGATGCTTGCGCGGCGTCTGCCCGGCATCCTGCCGCCTCTGACGTTCGAGGAAGCGCTCGAATGCACGGCCATTCACTCCGTCGCGGGAACGCTTCCTTCTGGTTCAGGACTATTGACGTGGCGTCCGTTCAGGGCGCCGCACCACACGATCTCGAACGTCGCGCTGGTTGGCGGTGGTTCGATTCCTCGCCCCGGTGAAATCTCCCTCGCGCACAACGGTGTCCTCTTCCTTGATGAGATGCCCGAGTTCGATCGACGTGTTCTTGAAGTGATGCGACAACCGCTCGAAGAAGGTCGTGTGACGATCGCGCGCGCCGCGCGCGCCGCGGTTTTTCCTGCTCGCTTTGTGCTGGTTGCCGCGATGAACCCATGTCCCTGCGGATTTCGCGGCGAGGAACGACGGGTCTGCCGGTGCACGCCCGTCGATGTCGCCCGTTACAACGGTCGCGTGTCTGGACCGCTTCGCGACCGCATCGATCTGATCGTCGAAGTGCCCGCCGTACCGATCACGGCGATTGCCGACGCTGCACCGGGTGAGGCGTCAAGCGACGTCCGCGAGCGTGTCGTGGGGGCACGTCGAGTTCAGCACGCGCGTTACGGTCGCGACGGACCACGCATGAACGCCGATCTCCGCGGCACGGCGGTGGAGACATATTGCGCACCCGATGCAAAGGGGCGCGGGTTGCTGGTCTCTGCGGCCAAGCAGCTCGGATTCAGCGCGCGCGGCTATGACAGAGTGCTGAAAGTGTCACGGACAATCGCAGATCTCGCAGCATGCGCGGGCGTGGAGAGGCACCACGTCGCGGAGGCGCTGCAATATCGACTCGTTGAGTAACACCGCCCGATCTCCAATTTTCGCTCTATTTTCGCCAGAATTAAGGTTTTTGTCCCTCTTCCCCGAAACCATGTGTTAGTCTGTCGCGACCGCGGCGAACTCTGCCGAGGGGACCCCCCGCCCCCAGCACAAATCGAACTCTGCATGCCTTCAAAACGCTACACGATTATTGTGGCCGATCGCAGTTCGGGCGTTGTCCGACGCGCCACCATATCGCTGCGTCCCGTGCTTGTTGTTTCGGGAATGGTACTCGCGGTTCCAGTGCTGATCGGAATCGGTGCCGCGTGGAAGGCGAAGAGTGAAGTCGCGGATCTGCAGGTGAGCCATCGCGCGCTTGAAGCCGAGAACGCGAGTTTCCGCTCCGCGACCGACGAACTCACCACACAGATCACATCACTCGAAGCGGCGATTGCCGATATCAGCGCACGATCGGCTCTCGATCCGAATGTCGCGAAGACGATGGACAAACTCCCCGCGCTCGTGAAGGCGAGCGCGATGGGGGGCAGCACCGAGGCAGACAGGACCGCACAGCGGACCATTTCGTCGCTTGGGACGCCGGAAGACACGTTCGGACTGCTGCGGACACTCCTGGAGAGCCTCGAATCGCGTCTGAGCGTCGTCAGCCGCTTCGTCGATCGTCGAAATGCGCTCGCGGCGGCAACGCCGTCAATCTGGCCCGCAAAAGGGTGGCTTTCCTCCACAATGGGACGCCGCTCCGACCCGATCACAGGCGGCGCCGATTTCCATTCGGGCCTTGACATCGCCGGTGAGCGTGGCCAATCGGTTTTCGCGACCGCTGACGGCACGGTCACGCACGTCGGTTTTGAGGGCGGCTACGGCAACCTGATCGTCGTCGATCACGGCTTCGGCCTCCAGACGCGTTACGGGCATCTGCTCAACTACTCCGTCAAGGAAGGCGCCAAGGTCAAACGTGGCGACATCATCGGCCATGTCGGCAACACCGGCCGATCCACCGGATACCACCTGCACTACGAGGTGCTTGCCAGCGGCAAGCTGCTCAACCCGCTCCAACTTCTCTCGCAGCAGAAACCACGCGCCCCATAGCCCGACGGCGCCGGTCTTTCAGGCCTCGACGTTTTTTCTCGTAAACTAGGTGGATACGCGCCGCCCGTCCGGCGCGTCCTACAGGTAATGCTCGGTCAAATTCTCGCGAAAGTCATCGGCACGCAGAACGAGCGCGAAATCAAGCGCCTCCGCCCCCTCGTAGCCGAGATCGGCGCGCTCGAACCGCAGATCCAGGCGCTCAGCGACGAACAACTGCGACAGAAAACCGAGGAGTTCAAGCAGCGCGTCACCGCCGGCGAGCCCCTCGACGACGTGCTCGTCGAGGCCTTCGCCGTCGTCCGCGAGGCGGGCAAACGCGTGCTGAACATGCGGCACTTCGACGTGCAGCTGATCGGCGGGATGGTGCTTCACAACGGAACGATTTCCGAAATGAAGACGGGCGAAGGCAAGACGCTCGTCGCCACGCTGCCGGCATACCTGAACGCGCTCGAAGGCAAAGGCGTCCACGTCGTCACCGTGAACGATTACCTGGCACGGCGTGACTCGGAATGGATGGGACGTCTCTACCGCTTCCTCGGGATGAGTGTCGGCGTCATCCAGCACGAACTGACGGATCAACAGAGACAGGTCGCCTACGGCGCGGACATCACCTACGGCACCAACAACGAGTTCGGCTTCGATTACCTGCGCGACAACATGAAGTTCGATCTCGCGTCAATGGTGCAGCGCGGCCACCATTACGCGATCGTCGACGAGGTCGACAGCATCCTGATCGACGAAGCGCGAACACCGCTGATTATCTCCGGGCCCGCTGAGGAATCCACCGACCTGTATTACGAAGTCGACCGGATCATTCCCCGGCTGAAGAAGGGCGCGGTCACTCAGGGCAACGTCAAGTCCGAGGAGCGCGAAGAGCTGGAAAAAACCGGCGATTACATCGTCGACGAAAAGCACAAGACGGTGACGTTGACAGAGACCGGCATGGCGAAGGCCGAACAGATGCTCGCGCATCGCCTCGTGCCTGGATCGAACGGTCTGTACGATCCGGCGAACATGCCGCTGCTCCATCACGTCCACCAGGGACTGCGTGCCCACACGCTGTTCCGTCTCGACGTCGATTACATGATCAAGGACAACGGCGTCGTGATTGTCGACGAATTCACCGGCCGTCTGATGCCGGGCCGCCGGTGGAGCGATGGCCTGCATCAGGCGGTCGAGGCCAAGGAAAAGGTCAAGATCGAGCGTGAAAACCAGACGCTTGCGACCATCACGTTCCAGAACTACTTCCGCAAGTACGGCAAGTTGTCGGGCATGACGGGCACCGCGGAAACAGAGGCGCCTGAGTTCGCCAAGATTTACAACCTCGATGTCATCGTTATTCCGACGAACCGTCCACTGAAACGGATCGAAGAGCCGGATCTCGTCTACCGCACCGAACGCGAGAAATACGATGCGATCGTCGGCGACATCCTGGAAAAGCAGGCGAATGGACGGCCGACGCTCATTGGCACCGTCTCTATCGAAAAGTCGGAGCGGCTTTCTGGATTGCTGCGGAAGCGCGGCATCAAGCACGTCGTGCTCAATGCGAAGTACCACGCGCAGGAAGCTGAAATCGTCGCGCAGGCCGGACGTAAGGGAAACGAGACGATCGCGACCAACATGGCGGGCCGGGGAACGGACATTTTGCTCGGCGGCAACGCCGAGCACATGGCGCGTCAGCAGGCGTTGTCGGAGGAAGTTGCGGAGCGGCTGCCGAAGGGCGAGGAGAAGTTCGTTGATGACGAGGAGTTCGTCTACTTCTTCCACATCGATGGCTTCTACCGCGTGCCTCGATCGGACTGGGAGCGCATCTTTTCGCACTTCAGGCGGCTGACCGACGTCGAGCACGAGGAAGTAGTGAACCTTGGCGGCCTCCACATCCTCGGCACCGAGCGCCACGAGGCGCGTCGCATCGACAACCAGCTGCGCGGCCGAGCGGGTCGGCAGGGCGATCCTGGCTCCTCACGGTTCTATCTCTCGCTCGAAGACGATTTGATGCGCATCTTCGGCTCGGAGCGCATCTCCGGTCTGATGCAACGGCTCGGGATGGAAGAAGGGGTGCCGATCGAACACGGGATGGTGACCCGCGCGATCGAGCGCGCGCAGAAGCAGGTGGAGGCGCAGAACTTCTCCGTCCGCAAACACCTGCTCGAGTACGACGACGTGATGAACAAGCAGCGTGAGAGCGTCTACACGTTGCGGCGCGAGATCCTCGTGGGCCAGATTCATCTGTCCGACGAGGAGCTCGTCGACACGCGCGCGTACGTCCTGGCGCTGGCGGAAGATCTTCTCGACGAGCAGATTGATCGGTTCGCGGGCAAGCAGATGGATCTCGAGGAGTGGGATCTCGAGGCACTTCGGCGCGAGGTCTCGCGCATCTTTGGTCTCGAGCCGGCGCAGCTCGATTCGCTGAAGCTCGACGACCTGAACTCGGACGAGATTGGCGACGAGGCTTGGAAGTTGGTCAAGGCCAACTACGAGGAGAAGGAAAAACTCGTAGGTCCTGAACTGTTGCGACGCGTCGAGCGCGACATCATGCTGCAGATCGTCGATGCGCAGTGGAAGGATCACCTCTATTCACTGGACCACTTGAAGGAAGGCATCGGTCTTCGGGGGTACGGCCAGCGCGATCCGCTTGTCGAGTACAAGCGCGAGAGCTTCGATCTGTTCACGGACATGAAGGCGCGGATCGAGGAAGAGATGGTCCGCTACATCATGTGGCTGCGTCCCGTGCTGAGCGACCAGCCGCCGCCGGCGCGTCCGGTCGCACGCCGCGCCACGCCGATGACGATGAACAAGGCTGAAGCAGTGTCCGCATTCGGGACGTCACGCGCGGCCGCGGCCACGATGGCTTCGCCAGGGCCGGCCTCGTCGAGGCAAGGCCCGGTGCCGGCACGGACCGGCGGCGACGATGTGATCAAGACCGTGCGCCGCGAAGAGCCGAAGGTCGGCCGCAACGATCCGTGCCCCTGTGGGAGCGGAAAGAAGTACAAGAAATGCCACGGCCAAGCCGCGTAACCGGTCGTTCGGTTCGTTCGAAACGTTCGGGCCGTTCGGATCGTTCCTGGTTGTCCCGCAAGTTCGGGAACGTTCCGAACGACACGAACGGTTCGAACTACTCGAACGATCCGAACGACTCGAACGATGGCTCCGAGGATCTATGGAATTGAAAGCCGGCTCCCTCACCCTGCTTTCCACCAGCACCGAACTCACCACCGCGCTGACATTTGACGACGTCCTGCTGGTGCCGCAGCACTCGAACGTGCTGCCCACGCAGGTCGACGTCTCCACGCGGCTGACGCGCAACATCCGGCTGAACGTGCCGCTCGTCAGCGCCGCGATGGACACCGTCACCGAATCGGCGCTGGCGATCGCGCTCGCGCAGCACGGCGGACTTGGCGTGATCCACAAGAATCTGTCGATAGAAGAGCAAGCATCGGAAGTCGACCGCGTGAAGCGGTCTGAGAGCGGCATGATCGTGAACCCGATCACGCTCGCGCCGGGCAATCGGATCTATGAAGCACACGATCTGATGAAGAAGTACCGCATCTCCGGCGTGCCGATCACCGATGACGGCAGCAAGGAAGGGCGGCTCGTCGGCATTCTCACCAATCGCGATCTGCGGTTTGAAACCAATGTGAACCGCGCGATTGATGAAGTGATGACCAAGAACCCTTTGTACACCGTGCCCGTAGGAACGACCCTGGACGAGGCCCGCGAGATCCTCCATCAACACAAGGTCGAGAAGCTGCTCGTCGTCGATCGCGACTACCGCCTGAAGGGACTCATCACGGTCAAGGACATTCAAAAGGCCGTGAAGTATCCGGTGGCCTGCAAGGACGCGCTCGGAAGGCTTCGCTGCGGGGCCGCGATTGGCGTCAGCAGGGATGCGTTCGAGCGGGCGCAAGCGCTGGTCGCCGCGGGCGTCGACGTGCTCGTGGTGGACACCGCACACGGACACTCGCAGGGCGTCATCGATATGGTGGCGCGCGTGCGGCGCGAATTCCCGAACACGGAATTGATCGCCGGCAACGTGGCGACGCCTGAAGCCGCCGAAGCGTTGATTGACGCCGGTGTCGACGCGGTAAAGGTGGGCATCGGCGGCGGTTCGATCTGCACCACGCGCGTGGTCGCCGGCATCGGCGTCCCGATGATCAGCTCGATCATGGACTGCGCCCGCGCCGCGTCAGCCCGCAACGTGCCGATCATCGCGGACGGTGGCATCCGCTACTCGGGCGATATCGTCAAGGCTCTTGCCGTGGGCGCCAGCTGCACGATGATCGGAAACCTGTTCGCCGGCACCGATGAAAGTCCAGGAGAGATCATTCTGTTCCAGGGCCGCAGCTACAAGGAGTACCGCGGCATGGGTTCGATCGGCGCGATGCGCCGAGGCAGCCGAGACCGGTATTTCCAGGACGAGTTCGACCTCGAAGGCGGCCGCGGGTCGGACAAGCTGGTGCCTGAAGGAATCGAGGGACGCGTCGCGCACAAGGGAAGCGTGGCGGCGATGATCCATCAGCTCGTGGGTGGTCTCCGCGCGGGAATGGGGTACTGCGGGAGCGCGACGATTTCCGAACTGCAGCGGAAGGCGAAGCTGATTCGGATCACGCCTGCGGGCGCTCGTGAAAGCCACGTCCACGACGTGCAGATCACGAAGGAAGCGCCGAACTATCGCATGGAGTAAGGCGGCCCGGCTCCGGCCGGCCCGATCGTGATTCGGCGCGACGAGTGGTTCACCACCTCGAGTCGAACCAGCCTCGCTCCCGGTAATTCATGCGATAACCTGTCGGGCCATTCGATCGCCAGCACACCGTCCTTGACGCCGATCTCTTCGAGCCCAAGATCATCTGTTGCCGCGCGTTCGAGCCGGTAAAGATCCGCGTGGTACAGCGTCAGCCCGCTGCCACGGTACTCATGGACAATCGTGAACGTCGGGCTGCTGACCTCTCGCGGATTGATGCCAAGTCCCTCGGCGAGACCACGCACAAAGGTCGTCTTGCCTGCCCCGAGATCGCCTGCAACGAGCAGCACATCGCCGGCGCAGAGCGTCGCGGAGAGCTCGCGCGCAACAGCCTGCGTTTCTTCCTCCGAAGCCGTCACGCAATCCGCAACCACGAATCACCGACCGCCAACGGCTAACCTTCCGTCTGTTCAGGATTACAGAGGTGATTCAGGGCACCGCCGAGATGCGCGATCACATCGGTGGCCGTCATCGCCACCTGGCCCTCGTCGGCCTCGGCGAGGTCACCGGCTGCCCCGTGCAGAAACACCGCGAGGCGGCAGGCCGCTTCGGCGTCGAGCAGTTGAGCGAGCCAGGCCGAAATCATTCCGGTGAGCACGTCGCCTGTGCCTCCCGTCGCCATCCCGGCATTGCCCGTCGGATTGATGTACACGTGCCCATCCGGCGTCGCAATGATCGTGCGGTGCCCTTTGAGCACCACATACACACGATGGGTCGTGGCGAAATCGGTCGCGACGTCGATGCGGTTTGCCTGCACATCATCAATCGACGAGCCAATGAGCCGCGCCATCTCACCCGGATGCGGCGTGATGATCACGTCGCGCTCTTCCCTTCCGACGAGACGGCCGGGATCGTCCGCAAGCACGGTGATGGCGTCGGCGTCGAGGACCAGCGGCACGGCGGAGCGATCGAGCAGCAATCGGACGAACTCGGCAACCGCGGGACTTCGCCCCAGACCAGGTCCGCACGCGATCACATCCTGTTTCAAATCGAGCAGGCGATCGATGGCGCCCGAAGAGATGGTCCCCTCCGGGGATTCTTCGAGGGGCTCAGTCATGAACTCCGGCGCCATCGAGGCGACGATCGGAAGCACCGAACAAGGCGTCGCGACCGTCACCAGCCCCGCGCCGGAGCGGAGCGCGCCCATCGCGGCCAGATGTGCAGCGCCCGTCTTCCCGCGGGAGCCAGCGACAATGGTCACCCGGCCGAAGTCGCCCTTGTGAGAATCCGGGGCACGCGGCTCGACGACATCGCGGAGCTGCTCCGGCGTCAACAACTCGAGGTGCCGACCTTCGACGCCATCGATCACTTCGTGTGGAATGCCGATGTCGGCGATCACCACGTCACCGGCGTGCTCCTCGCCCGGCGGAAGAACGAGCGGCAGCTTCGGTGCGGCGAGCGTCACCGTCATCGACGCATCGATGCAGTCGCCGATCACCTGCGGCGTATCGGCGGACAATCCGCTTGGCAGATCGATCGAGACAATCGGGATGGACGAGGCGTTGACATCGGCGACGATCGTTTCCATCATGCCGCCGAGCGCCGACTTCAGACCTGTCCCGAAAATGGCGTCCACGATGAGCGTGCACTGCGAGATTTCCGAGAAATGCAGCTCCCAGCTCTGCTCGTCGTTGATCTCGACCACCGTGACGCCCAGCCGTCCGAGGATCTCGAGGTTCGTTTTTGCGTCGCCGCGAACTTCCGTCACGGCGCCGATGACGAACACCGCGGCCTCGACACCACGCTGCAGCAGTGTCCGCGCGACGACGAAACCGTCGCCGCCGTTGTTGCCACGGCCGCACAGCACCGCCACGCGACCGTTGAGTCGCGATTCGTAGGCGGCCTCGATTGCCGCGACGACCTGGCGCCCAGCATTCTCCATCAGCACGAGCGACGGGATGCCAACCTCCTCGATCGTGAAGCGATCGGCGTCGCGCATCTGCGCGGCGTTCAGGATTCGCATGGCTGTGTGATACATACCACTACATATGTCCGCAACGGTCAACGTCAATGGGCGCATCACTCCGGAGTGCGAGGCGGTGATCTCCGTCTTCGATCACGGCTTTCTGTACGGCGAGGGCATCTACGAAACGATTCGCACTTATCACCGTCGGCCGTTTCTCTTCGATCGCCACATGCGGCGGCTCCGGCGTTCCGCGAGCCTGATCGACCTGGCGCTCCCCTTCACCGACGCGGAGCTTGCTGCGCAGATTTGCGCGACGCAAGACGCGGCGAAGCTCAATGGCGAGACATACATCCGTGTCCTGGTGACCCGCGGCGTCGGTGAGCTTACCTACGATCTGAGAGCGACACCCAATCCGTCAATCGTCATCATCGTCAAGCCGCAGATCGATCCGCCGGCAGAGGCGTACGACAAAGGCGTCCGCGTCGTGATCGTCGATGTCGTCCGCAATCACCCCGCCACGGTGAACCCGATGATCAAAAGCAACAACCTGATGAACAGTGCGCTGGCGATGCAGCAGGCGCTGCGGTCCAACGCCTTCGAGGGCGTGATGCGGAACTACAAGGGCGAACTGACGGAGTGCACGACCGCGAATCTTTTCATTGTGAAGAACGGCGTCGCGCTCACCCCGCCGCTTGAGGCGGGACTCCTCCCAGGCATCACGCGAGAGTTCCTGTTCGATGTCGGAAAGGATGTCGGGGTTGAGGTGGCCGAAAGAGTACTTGGCGACGAGGACTTATTCCGAGCGGACGAGGCGTTCCTCACGAGCACGACGCGGGAGCTGGTTCCAATCGTCACGGTGGACGACCGCATGATCGGCAACGGCAGGCCCGGACCGGTGACCTGGAACCTGCTGAACGCGTTCCGCCGCGCCGCGGATGCGCGCTAGCGGCAGGCGGACCTCGAACACGGTGCCCCGGCCGTCGGCCGCACGGCACGCAATCGAGCCGCCGTGGCGTTTGACGATCTCCGAGCTGATGAAGAGCCCGAGACCGGTACCAGGAATGGCGCCGACGCCGTTTGACCGATACCCTCGTTCGAACACACGGTCGCGTTCAGCTTCCGGTATGCCGATTCCACGATCGCGGATGCCGATAGCCGCGTTGCCGCCATCAGCGCGGATGTCGATATCGATGTCTCCGCCATCTGGCGAGTATTTGATTGCGTTCCCGATCAGATTCTGGAGAACCCTCTGGATGCGGCGTTCGTCGTAATCGGCCACCACCGACTCTGAAGGGGCCGTGTAGCGCAGCGCGTGGCCCCGGGCGATCGCTTCCATCTGATCTTTCGCGGCCTCCACCGTCCGACGCAGATCGGCGGGCCGACACTCCAGCGCGATTCCGCTCCCGTCGAGCGAATGCAGATCGGACAGTTGGTCCACGAGCGACGCTGCCTGCAGCGCAGCGGACTCGATCCGTTGGAACACTCGCGGGTTGTCGCCTCCGCGATCGCGAATCGCGGCGCGGGCGGAGCCGAGGATGACGGCCAGCGGGTTCTTCACGTCATGTGAGATGGTGGCGAGGATCGAGGCACGTTCGGTGCGCAGCTGACGTTCGCGTCGCGCGAGGTCCTCTGCCTTGATCTGCTGTTTACGCTTGGCCGACACGAGCAGGCCGACCGTAATGGCAATAGTGCCGAAGATAACCTCGTCTTTCCACTGCTCGAGCGGCGGCAATCGCCCGGAGAGGACCAGATCGTCGCCGACGACCACCGTAATCGCGACGGTCACCGCCGGTCCCGTTCCACCGAGCAGCGCGGCCATGACGACCAGCAGCACGGCAAGCATGACGTACACGTTGTCCGACGCCCCGGTCGCCGACGCGAATACTGCAACGGCGACACCGGCGACGACGCCGGCTGCGTATGCAAAGACGACGCGCCACGCCGTTCTTTTCGGCCGCGCTCCCTCAACGTCCATGGCGAGATGTGGTTAAGACGGATAGCTCGAGGAATTGGTTGCGATTTCCGGTCCAAGGGGATGCGCCGACATCAGGCGAACGCCTCGAGGGGCGGGCACGAGCAGAAGAGGTTGCGATCACCGTACGGATTGTCGATGCGACCGACGCTTGGCCAGAATTTGGTCGCCCGGACGAACGGCAGAGGGAATGCCGCCTCTTCACGTGAATAGGGGTGCGACCAGTCCGCCGCCGCGATCGCTTCGGCGGTGTGCGGGGCGTTCTTGAGCACGTTGTCGATCCGGTCGGCCTTTCCCGTGACCACCGCTTCAATCTCGAGGCGAATCTGAACCATCGCGTCGCAGAACCGATCGAGCTCCGCCTTGTCCTCGCTCTCGGTCGGTTCAACCATCAGCGTGCCGGCCACCGGGAACGAGACGGTGGGCGCATGAAAACCGTAGTCCATCAGCCGCTTTGCGACATCCATCTCTTCGATGCCGACGGACTTGAATCCCCGAAGATCGAAGATCAACTCGTGCGCCACGCGACCGTTGGCGCGCGCGTACAACACGGGATAGTGCCGCTCCAGCCGCGCCTTGATGTAGTTCGCGTTCAGAATCGCGTATCGAGTGGCGTCGGTCATCCCCTCGGCGCCAAGCAGCCGTGTGTAGGCGTACGAAATCAACAGAATGCTCGCGCTTCCCCAGGGCGCCGCCGAAACCGCGTGAATGGCGCGGTCCCCTCCAGTTTTCGCCAGCGGATGCCCCGGCAGGTACGGAGCCAAATGCGCAGCCACTCCGATCGGCCCCATGCCGGGACCACCGCCGCCATGCGGAATCGAAAACGTCTTGTGCAGGTTCAAATGACAGACATCAGCGCCGATCGCCGCGGGGCTGGTCAGCCCGACCTGCGCGTTCATGTTCGCGCCGTCCATGTACACCTGGCCGCCGTGCTCGTGGACAATCGCGCAGATCTCCTTGATGTCGTCCTCGAATACGCCGTGCGTCGACGGATACGTAATCATGAGAGACGAAAGGTCATCGCGATGCTCCGCGGCTTTCCTGCGCAGATCCGCGACATCCACATTGCCGTTAGCGGCCGAGGCGACGACGACCACCCGCATCCCTGCCATGGCGGCGCTGGCGGGATTGGTCCCGTGCGCCGACGCGGGGATCAGCACGACGTCGCGGTGTGAATCGCCGCGGTCGCGGTGATACGCGCGGATCACCATCAGGCCGGCGAATTCCCCTTGCGCGCCGGAGTTCGGCTGCAACGACACAGCCGCAAAGCCCGTAATTTCTGCGAGCGTCTGCTCCAGTTCGACGATGATTTGCGCATACCCCTGCGCCTGATCGATTGGTGCGAATGGATGCAGGCGGGAGAAGTGCTCCCACGTGACCGGAAGCATCTCGATCGCGGCATTGAGCTTCATCGTGCACGAACCGAGCGGAATCATCGACGTATCCAGGCCGATGTCCTTCCGCTCCAGCGAGCGGATGTAGCGCATCATCTGTGTCTCCGAGCGATGCGTGTTGAAGACAGGGTGGGTCATGAACGCGGATGTTCGCCGAAGTGGCGCGTCCAAAAGGACCCGCCCCACGTCAGTTTCCTGATCGTGTACTCCGGGTCGTTTTGTACCCGGCTGTCCGAATCCTCCCGGACCCGGCTTGCCGACGGCCTTCGCGAACACGTTCACGATGTCCTGTACGTCGCTCGTCGTGACGGTCTCGTTGAGCGAGATGCCCACCGCGCGTTCGTCGATATACCGTAAATTGATGCCAGCCTCCAGGGCGGCACGGCGAATCGCCTCCACTCCTGATGGCGCTTCGAGTCGCAGCGTGTCGAAGTACTCGGAATTAGTCTGATTCACACCGAGGGCTGCGAGCTCACACTCCAGGACACGAGCGAGCTCGTGGACCCGGCGCGCGATGGCTCTCAGCCCCTCCGGACCATGGTAGACGCCGTACATCGCAGCCATGTTCGCCAGCAGCGCCTGCGCGGTGCAGATGTTCGATGTGGCCTTCTCGCGCCGGATATGCTGCTCGCGCGTGGCAAGCGCCATGCGGTACGCCTTGCGTCCGTGGACGTCAATCGAGACGCCAATGAGTCGGCCTGGCGCCTGCCGCACGTACGCCTGCCGCGTCGCGAAAAACGCGGCATGCGGACCGCCGTAGCCGAGCGGGACACCGAACCGCTGCGAATTGCCGAACACGACATCGGCGCCCATCTCTCCAGGTGGCTTCAGCAGCGCCAGCGCGAGCAGGTCTGCGCCCACCGCGACGAGCACGCCAGCGCGATGCGCGCTGGCCATAAACGGTTCGAGATCGATCACCGCTCCGTACTGGTCCGGGTACTGAAGCATGACGCCGAACACCCGCGGCTCGAATGCCATCGTCTCCATCGGGCCGACATGCAGATCGATGTCGAGCGGCTCTGCACGGGTGCGCAGCACATCGATCGTCTGCGGCAGGCACCGATCGCTGACGAGGAAAAGGCTTCGTTCGCGCACCGAACCCGACGAGGGCCGATTCGCACCCGAACGCGCGCGGTGCAGAAGCGTCATTGCTTCAGCCGCCGCGGTCGCCTCGTCGAGCAGCGATGCGTTCGCGACTTCCATGCCCGTCAGGTCCGCGACCATCGTTTGAAAATTCAGCAACGACTCGAGGCGGCCCTGCGCAATCTCCGCCTGGTAGGGCGTGTACGGCGTGTACCAGCCGGGGTTCTCCATGACCATTCGCTGGATCACCGCCGGTGTGATCGTGTCGTGGTAACCGAGCCCGATGTACGAGCGGAACGTCTTGTTCCGGCGGGCGATGCCCGAAAGGCGCCGCAGATACGCGTGCTCGCTTTCAGGCGGCGGAAGATTCAGCGGCCGCGGCAGGCGGATCGAGGCCGGAATGGCTTCGTCCATCAGCGCATCGAAGGAGGCCGCGCCGACTGCTGCAAGCATCTGGTCGCGATCGTCTGGAGAGGGACCAATGTGGCGACGGGCAAACCAGTCGGTGGCGTCGAGTCGGTTCATCCCAGATGTGATTGATACTGCGAGGCGTCGAGCAAACCACCTGAATCGGTCGGGCTCGCCAGCTTGACTTTGATCATCCAGGTGCCGTGCGGATCCGTATTGACGACTTCCGGATGGTGCTTCAGCTCCTCATTGACGGCAACCACTTCCCCACTCATCGGAGCGAAGAGCTCGGACACGGCCTTGACGGATTCAATGGAGCCAAATGACTCGCCGGCGTTGATTGCGCGGCCAATCTCAGGCAGCTCGACGTAGACGACATCACCAAGCTGCTGTTGCGCGTAATCGGTGATGCCGATTTCGCCGGTCTCGCCGTTGACCCGAATCCATTCGTGGTCCTGCGTGTACTTCCGGTCCGCCGGATACGCCATACTTCGCTCCGGGCGGGTCTAAAGACCCGCCCCTACACATCCATCCAAAGGCCCGCCCCTACACATCCATCCAAAGGCCGCCCTACATTTTCCGTTTATAAAACGGCAGCGGGACGACCGTCGCCCGCGACATCCGGCCGCGCACGTCGATCGAAATTTCCGCTCCGGGCGTCGTCAGCTCCAGCGGCACATACGCCATCCCGATCGATTTCTTCAAAAACGGTGTCTGGGTGCCGCTCGTCACGACCCCGATCGGCTTGTCTCCGCGAACGACCTGATACCCGTGGCGCGCGATGCCGCGATCCATCAGTTCGAACCCAACCAGCTTGCGTGTGATCCCCTGTTCCTTCTGTTCACGCAGCCGTTGATGGCCGATGAACGACTCCTTCTTCCAACCAACGATCCACGCCAGGTCTGCCTCGAGCGGTGTGGTGGTTTCGTCGATGTCGTTGCCGTACAGCCGCATCGCCGCCTCGAGGCGCAGCGTGTCGCGTGCACCGAGGCCACAGGGAATGACATCGGCAGAGCGACCCGACTGCAGAAGCGCCTCCCAGACGCGATCCGCGGTCGCCGGAGGAACGAAAATCTCGAATCCATCCTCGCCGGTGTACCCGGTCCGCGAAATCATCGCACGCGCGCTTGCGACCTCACCGTGCGTGAACCAGTAGTACTTGATGGCTGAGAGATCCACGGTGCACAGCGGCTGCAGGACGTCGACCGATGCAGGGCCCTGAATGGCGACGAGGGCATACCGGTTGCTCGAATCGACGGCCGCCGCTTCACCAACCTCTTGAACTTGCGCCGCAATCCAGGCGTAGTCCTTCTCGATGTTCGACGCGTTGACAACCAGCATGAAGTGATTCGGCGCCATGCGGTATACAAGCATGTCGTCGACGAATGTCCCTTCGAACGTCGTCAGCGCTGAGTACTGTGCCTGTCCGACCTGCAGCCGACTCGCGTCATTGCTCGAAATCCGCTGCACGGCCGCCAGCGCGGCCTTGCCGGCGATTTCGATTTCGCCCATGTGACTGACGTCGAATACACCTGCGCGCGTTCTCACCGCCACGTGCTCCGCCGTAATGCCCGAGTACTCGACCGGCATCTCCCAGCCGCCAAAGGGCACCATCCGCGCATTCGACCTGCAATGGCGGGCGTGAAGCGGCGTCTTCTTGAGGGGTGAGGTGATCGTCTCGGTCATCGGAAGCCGATGCGGGGCGATCCGAGTTTACTGTGAAATCCGTTCCCGCGAAATGTTACGACGCGGCTCGCAGCGGCGCCGTTGCGTCGGTGAGCAGACGATCCAGCATGCTGGCAAGCACTGCGGGCGTCACCGGTCCAGTAGGCGAGAGCTCGTGCGCCTTCAAGAGCGAGCCGCGCCGATTGACAAGGAACAAGTAAAGGTCGCAGATCCCGGCAAGGTCATTCGGATCGTGCGACGCGAGCACCACGGCGGCGCCCCGATCACGCTTCGCTTCGATGGTGCGCGACAACCAGTGTGCGCCATCGACATCAAGCCCTTCCCACGGTTCGTCGAGCACAACGAGCGCGAGATAGCCGCGCGAGAGCACGGTGCGAAGCCCGAGCAACTGGCGGGTGCCGCGTGAGAGGGTTCGGATCCTTCGCCGCTCCGGCGTGATCGGCTCGCCGGTGGCGAGGCTCCCCCAGTGCCGGGCTCGAACCGAGCCCGGCAGGGTGAAGTCGCCGGCAAAGTAGGCGACGTTGATACGCGCGACCGCGTGACGCGGTGGCATGCCGCGCGCGCGCACTTCACCTGATGATGGCGATATCAAACCCGCAATCGCACGCAGAACGGTCGTCTTGCCGGCGCCGTTTGGTCCAATGATGCCAAGCACCTGGTTCGATGCGACCTCGAATGTGAGTTCACCGACCACTTCGCGTCGCCCGTAGCGAAGGCTCACGTTGTCAACCGAGAGGAGCGCCTCGGTCATTGTGCCGCCTCGAGCGGCGTCGATCCGCGCACGATCGAGGCGATCGCTGCCGTGAACGCCGCGACTGCCGCGCATCCGGTGGCCAGCATCAATCGATGTGTAGTGGACCATGTCGTCCCGAGCAGCTGCGCGGGCGAGACCAGGTGCGCAATGGCGGGGATTGTCAGGACGAGTAGCCACACCACCGCCGTTGCTATTCGGGACGAGAACACCGCAATGCTCCAGGCGATGACCGACGTACCCATAAATGCCGCACATGTGCCCGGCGCAATCGACAGCCACCTTCCGTCGCGACTCACTGCCAATTCGACTGCGCCGACACACATCCAGCTGACGATGCCGGGCAGGATGGAGACGAGGCAATGGGCGATGGCAATTTGCCACCGCGGAGTCCGGGACGTCAGCAGCAAGTCGTAGTACCCGCGACGTGCGGCAAACGTGAACCCTGAAGAGGCAACAAAGAGCTGCAGCAACAACACGGGTGTCAGTACCTCGACCGCCGCTGAGGCGTCGTGCATCAGACGCAATGCGGCCACCGCCACGACAACCGAAAAGGCCACGTTGAACAGAGGCGGAACGACTGGAACAATCTGGAAGTACCGCAGCGCATAAAGAAATGTCATGGCTCCAGCGGTCCCTCATGCACCGTGGCGGCAGACCGCACATCGGCGGGCGCGCTGACCGAGCGTGCCCACGCCGGCAACTGCCGATTCGTGTCGACGTCCTGCTGCGTGTAGCGCAGATAAGCCTCCAGCGTGTGATAGCTGATGTCAAGCAGACGGCATGCGCGACGCTTGTTCCGGCCGCACCGTTCGAAGACGAGGCGCGCGTAACGACTGCCCCACGCGCGCATCGATTCCCCAGACGCCATCGAAGGACCGAGCACCTCGAGATACTCGCCACGTAGTTGCGGAGGGAGGTCGTCGAGTTCGATGTGATTCGACTCGGTCAGCGCAACGGCGCGTTCGATGAACCGTTCGAGCTCGCGCACGTTTCCGGGCCAGGTGTACATCCGCAACGCGTCGACGGCGGCGTCCGACAGCGACAGATCGCGCGTCTTACTGTGCCGCGCGAGGAAGTAGGTGGCGAGTTCGGGGATATCCTCACGCCTGGCACGCAGCGGCGGCACGTGGATTTCAACGCCTCCGAGGCGGTAGTAGAGGTCGGTTCGAAACAGGCCGCGCGAAACCATGTCGGACAGCGGACGATTGGTCGCCGCCACAATCCGCGTGTTGACGCGGCGCGAACCGTGGCCACCCACACGCTCGACTGCGACATCCTGAATCGCACGCAGCAGCTTCGCCTGCGCCGAGAGCGACAGGTCGGAGATCTCATCAAGGAACAGCGTTCCGCTTTCGGCGTGCTCGAACTTCCCCTGCCGGCCGCGCACACCTGTCGCCGTCCGCTCCTCGATACCGAACAATTCGGCTTCGAGCAGCGTTTCCACGAGCGCCGCGCAATTGACCGCCACGAACGGGCCGGTACGCCGGCGGCTGACTTCGTGAATCTGCCGGGCGACGAGTTCCTTTCCGGTCCCGCTCTCACCTTCGATGAGCACGGTGAAATCGGTATGCGCGACCCGTTCGAGCCGGCCGCGCAGCGTCTGCATCACGCCGCTCGAACCGATAAGCGGTGCCACGCCGTCGGTTGGCCGAGCGGTGCTCGATACCCGGCTGCGGCAGGCTTCGAGCACGAGGCCGCCCAGCTGCGCCGAAGCGACCAGAAAGTCGACCTGAAGATCCCCTGGCGGGCTGCCTCCATCAAACGTGACTTCCAACATCCCTTGCGTTCGGAGATCGCCCGTGGGCACGCCGAGCACGATCGACTGCGACGTGCGCGTCGGCGTCACGAGGCGTGCGTGGCACCGCAACGGAATCTCGCGAAGGCGCACTGCACGCATGCCGGCAATTCGCTGAACCTCGCGCTCGAATACCGCCTGAAGGTCCCGTTCCACCGGGTCGCCTACCAGCGACTCGCCGATCGCCCTCAACACCTGCCCCATTCCGTCGTCCACTGCGTCCATCAAAAGCCTCCGCCTCGGCTATACCAAGGGCGATGCCACGATTGGCAATTCGGGACTTTCCTCGGCAGATGGGGCCTCCGCGAATTCGATGTCGCGTGAGGACGGACGATCCGGGTAAGGCATGCCCCGCTCGCTTTCGGAGGCGATAAGTGGGGAGGGCAGCGCATACCCGGCGGCCCGGACATCAACGGCGCGGTCGAAGGAGAACGCGACCTGATAGTGCACGGCACCAGGTTCGACCTTCACGACGAAGGCACGTGCGACGCGGGATCGGATAAGCATGCGCCCCTCGGCACAGACGATATGGACGTCGAGGTGACGGCCGGGCAGCAGTCGTTCGGTCGTTTCCATCAGAGCACCCCAGCTCGATGCTTCGACAACCCGGAGCTTTCCGCCGGTCCTCAAGCGCGCGTGTCCCAGCGGTTCGTCGGCGGACACCTTGCGACGCGACGCATGGCGGCGTTCCACCTCAGAGCACCTCCACCCAGGCGCCGTTGCTCGCGACAAATCGGAGCACGCGCGTGCGTCCGGTCGCGCCAAGCACACGGACCGCGTACCGGGATCCGTCGGCACCACGTAAGTACAGCGTGCGCGATGAAGCCGTTCCCAGTGGCGAAAAGGACATCAAGGCGCTCGTATCGAGCGTCGACGTCGTGGAGGGATCGTTCAGAAACACGGCGACATGCGGGAAAAAATTTGAGAGCTGAACGGGAACGGCGACAGCGGTGTCGATACCAGCCGAGATATCCCGCGTGCGAACGCCGTCGCCGTTGCCGTCCGCGTACGTTCCGACGACGAACGTGCCGTCTGCGGCGGTGAGCAGCAGTGCGACATAAGCCGAACGCGCGACCGCCTGCGCACGGGCGAGCGCGAGGCGACTCGCGAGGTAGCGCGCGGCGCCGACCGCCCGGCTGCGCTCGACACCCGCAGTGAGCTGGGGAATCGCTGCGGCAGCAAGGACCGCGATGAGGCCGGCCGCGAACACGAGTTCGACGAGTGTGTAACCGTGCGAGGTGCGGGAGCGCGAGGGCCGCGGGCGGCGCGATGCGCCCCCGCGACCCGACGCGTCTGCTACTGACCGGCCTTCGGCGCCGTGACGGTGATCAGCGGTTTCATCTTGAGGAAGCTCTTCTCCCCCACCCCGCTGACGTTCATCAGGTCCTCGACCTTCTTGAAGCCGCCGTTCTTCTGCCGGTAGTCGATGATGCGCTCCGCCATCTTCGGCCCGACACCGGGAATGGTGGCGAGCTGCTCGGCGGTTGCGGTGTTCAGGTTGACCGGTGCCGTGGCTGTCGCCGTGGCCGTTACCGCGGCCTTCGGCGTCGTGGCTTTGCTCTGCGCGCTCGCCGCAGCGGCGCTGACTGCGATTCCGAATATCGCAGCTATTAGGATGCGGGTCATCATCTCGTCCTCCTCGTGACATCGTTGCGATCGACGCGTTCCGGCGATCTCGCTTCCGATGCGTTAGGTCGGGCGCACGGGCACGTGAAGACCGCCGGAACGCCGGGCCATTGAGCAAGTGGATTGCCTGTTGAGATGAGGAACTGCCGTGAATGGATGCTGAAGCAAACGCGCGACTTAGCCGCAGCGCGCAGGGCACGGCAGATTCTGCGCGCGCGGCAGGCGACAACCGGAGTGCACGCACGGCCACCCGCGGTTGTCGCCGACGATTATGGCTGTCTCGGGAACCGGTAGGGACCCGAGATATGAATCTCTACGACGTCGGTTGCGACGCCCTTGTCGTCGACAATGAACTGGTAGCCCAGTCCGCCGCCTTCAAACAATGTCTGCGACCGCGGCACCAGCGGCCGCGACTCGTCGCCGGCGATCGTGCCGTCAGCAATCTTGGCGGTCAATCGGCCGCCCGAGAGCGACACTTCGACGGTGCGCCGGTTGACGCCCCACATTCCCCTGTAGACGCCGACATATCGCGCCAGCAATTCGGGCGCAACGGTCACCGTGGAGTTGGCCGCATCCGAGAGAGTGCCCGCCCACTGCTCGCTGCTGCGTTCGCAGACCGCCTCGAGCATTTCCGTATCGGCGGCCAACGTCATGTTCGCCGTAAAGCCCCACGGCTTCGCGTATGCGGCGGGATCGGTGTAGGTCACCTCCACCTCCAGGTGCCCGATGTCCCGGCGCCGGTATCGCTCCGTCATACGCAACGCCTCCGTATGCGGCAGACCTGCGTCGTTGAGCCATGTCTTGTCGTTGAAGCCGACACTGTTCACGACAAGCGTGTCCCCGTCCCAGCGCCCCACGGAGTACCCCATCCAGCTGGGTGCGGGGCTGGCCTCCAGTTCGCGGCCATCCATGTGAATCACGCGATAGGTGAGGTCGTCGTTCAGGATCGCGACGACGGTCCGCGTCTGAAGGATGCGCTTCCACCCGGCAAATCTGCCAGACTCAGGTCCGCTCGGCTGGCAATGGAAGAAAGGACGCATCCTGTAGTAATCCTGCTGCTGCTTGCGGACGACGTCGTTGACCCACGCCTGCGCGTTGGCGGGGTCGGGGCGGGAGACGGGATTCGGCCCGTTCCAGATTCCGGTCAAATCTGGCTTGCCGTCGGGCCCGCGCGGCGCCGGTGCCGTGAGGTCGGGCTTTCCGTCTTGAGTGCGCGGAAGGCCGGCTGTCGGCCGATCCAGCCACTGGGCCCCAGCCGGAATCGTCACCATCATCAGAACGAGGGTCGCGAGTAACAGCCTCATGTCGCCCTCCTGTTTGGTTGTGGAACCGCCGCGCGATCGATGCCGGCGGCGTCCACAGCGGCCACCGATTTACTTCGCGCGGCCCTTGTACCCTGTCGACAGCATCTGAACCTTCCACGCCGCGTTGCGGCCGACGACGTAGAGCGTTTTCTTGTCGGGCCCCGCGAAGGCGAGGTTCTGTGGCGGACGCGACAGCGGGATGGTGCCCAGGTGCTGCCCCCGCGGGCTGAACACCTGCACGCCGATCGTGGTTGCCGCATACACGCGCCCCTCGGTGTCGACCGCGAGACCGTCGGCGCCGCTCGCGACGCCCTGCGCGTCTTTCTGAACGCCTTCGTATTTGGCGAAGTCGCGCTTGGGACCAAGGGTGCCGTTCGGCTGAACGTCCATCGCGATCAGATACTCGCCGCGCGTGTCGTTCACGTAGAGCGTCTTCTCATCGGGACTCAGCTGAATGCCGTTGGGATTGTTGATGCCCTCAGCGACCTTCACGGCCCGGCCGCTGTTCGGCGCGATGTAGTACACGGCCGCCACGAACGGTGTCGCAGATGGGGCCTTTCCTCGCGCCTGCGCGTCGGTAAGCGGTCCAGGCACTGTGAAGTAGATGCTGTCGTTTTTGGTGAGGACGAGATCATTCGGGTTGCCGTTGAAGTCGTCGGCCAGCGTCGCTTCGGCGCCCTTGGGACCAATCACGCCGATCTGAACGTGCGCCGGTCCCCTCTGCACCGACACCATCCGCCCCTTCGAGTCGAACGCCAGGGCGTTCGATCCGTTCGAATTCTCGACATACACCGAGACCTTGCCGTCTCGATCGATCCGCGTGATCCGGTTTGCACCGCCTTCAGTGAACGCGAGCGTGCCGTCAGGAAGCGCGATCGGCCCTTCGGTACCCTGAAAGTCATCCTTGATGACGGTGATCTTCGTCCCCGCCTTGAGCACGCCCGGAATGTCCGGTGCGGCCGTATCGGTGGCAGGCGGTGGCGGAGCCTGACCCTGTCCCGGACCCTGGCCAAACACCGGCGCTGTGCACATCGCGCCGATCAGGAGAATCGCAACAACAGAAACTTTCATCGTTCCGCTCCTTTGGAATGAGAACGGTGTTACTTCTTTTCAGCGGCCACAGGTGGCGCCGGCATCGGCCGGTCCGACGGCGCGATTGTAATGGATCGCTATGGAGAGTTCACGCGACGGTGACGTGAGAATCGCGGTACCACGCCACCGTTCTGGCCAGCCCTTCTTCGAAGTTGACAATCGGCTCGTAGGCCAGGAGCCGCCGCGCTTTCGAGATGTCAGCCTGGGAATCCTTGACGTCGCCGGGGCGCGGCGGCGCGTAGATCGCCTCTACCCTTGCGTTCACAAGCTCGCGGATGGTCTTGAACAACGTGTTCAGCGAGATCCGCCCGCCGGTCGCGACGTTGATGACTTCTCCCTTGGCACCGGCCGCGGTGCACGCGCGAAGCACTCCGTCGACGACATTGGCGACGTAGGTGAAATCGCGTGTGTGCTCGCCGTCACCATAGATCGTCGGTTGACGTCCCTCACACAACGCGCTGATGAAGAGCGAGATGACTCCGGAGTACGGTGACGAAGGATCCTGCCGTGGTCCAAAGACGTTGAAGTACCTGATGGTCACGGTCTCGAGGCGGTAGAGACGCGTGAACATCTGGCAGTACTGCTCCGCAACCAGTTTCTGAAGGGCATACGGCGAGAGCGGCGCCGTCGGCATCGTCTCGCTCTTTGGCAGCGTCGGCGTATCGCCGTACGCGGAGGACGAGCCGGCGTACACGAGGCGCTTGACACCCGCGTCGCGCGCCGCAACCAGAATATTCAACGAGGCGTCGATGTTCGCGCGGTTCGACGTGATCGGATCCTGCACCGAGCGCGGGACTGACGGGATCGCTGCCTGATGCAGCACGTAGTCCACCCCCGTCACCACGCGTCGCGCGACCTCCAGATCGGCAAGATCGCCCTGGACGAATTCCACCGATGTGAGATGCGCGATGTTCTGGCGCTTCCCTGTGCTGAGATTGTCGACGACGCGCACACGCTCACCGCGGCGAACCAGTTCTTCCACCAAATGAGATCCGATAAAGCCGGCGCCGCCGGTGACCAGATAAGTCGCCATGGTGAAGTGAGAGCCGAGCAAAAAAGGGCCGACCTCCGAGTCGGCCGTTCAATGAGTGAACGTCGCAGTCAGCCTGTAAGCCGAATTCTGTCCGCCTTCGCGGTCTGACGGCCGCTTCGGCGAGACGATCATTCCTCTGGGACCGTGATTGCTCACGGTTTCTAGCGACCTACCCGGTGGCTTTCGGACGGGCCGTCCGTCAGGCTACGCCTTTGCCACCCTATTTGGTCTTGCTCCGTGCGGGGTTTTGCCTGCCACCGACGTTACCGCCGGCGCGGTGCGCTCTTACCGCACCTTTTCACCCTTACCTCGCCGACGCGCCAAAGGCGCGAAGGCGGGGCGGTATGTTTTCTGTGCCACTGTCCGTCAAGTTGCCCTGCCCGGGCGTTACCCGGCGCACTGCCCTGCGGAGTTCGGACTTTCCTCGCGCCTTCGCGTCTGTGGCGCTTCGACGCGCGATCGTCTGGCTCACTGCGACCTTTTCATTTTACCCGTCATTTTCTTGCTTGATTCCGTACTGTTCCAGCTTCTTGTAGAGATTGCTCCGCGGCGTGTCGAGCGCCTCCGCGGTCTTTGAAATGTTCCAGTTGTTCTCGCGGAGCTTTTCGACAAGAAAGGCGCGTTCAGCGGCTTCCTTGAACTCCCGCAGGGTGCCTGGTGCCGGCGTCGGACCGGTCGACGCCCCCGCCCCGGCAGCAGCCGGTTGCGCCGAAGCGGCCGGTTCTGAAGGGATCGGGCGCGCAGGCGAATCGCCGCGAATTTCAGCCGGAAGGTCCTCGACGCGCATCAGATCGCCGGGGGCCATGATCATCATGCGCTCCACCGTATTTCGCAGTTCACGAATGTTGCCGCGCCACCGATAGCGCTGGAGCGCCTCCATCGCCCGCGGGTCGAACCGCTTTGGCTTCAGGTTGTGTTCCTCGCCCGTCAACTTCGCAAAGTGCTGCACGAGCGCCGGGATGTCGTCGCGCCGGTCGCGCAGCGGCGGCACAAGAATCGGAATCACATTGAGGCGGAAGTACAGATCCTCCCGGAACTCGCCGCGCGCGATCGCGTCTTCGAGATTTTTGTTCGTGGCCGCGATGACCCGGACATCCACTTTGATGGTGCGTGCCGAGCCGAGGCGTTCCACCTCCTGCTCCTGCAGCACGCGCAGCACCTTCGCCTGCGTCTTGGCGCTCATGTCGCCGACTTCATCGAGAAAGATGGTGCCGCGATCCGCCTGTTCGAATTTGCCGATCTGCTTTTCCGTCGCGCCGGTAAACGAACCCTTCTCGTGTCCGAACAACTCGGATTCGATCAGCTCCTCAGGGATGGCTGCGCAATTGACCTGAATGAATCGCTGCCCGGCGCGCGGGCTGTTGCGATGGATCGTTCGCGCGACGAGCTCTTTGCCGACGCCGCTCTCGCCAAGCAGCATCACGGTCGCATTGGTCGGCGCCGCGCGCTGGACCGCCTCCAGCACCTTCCGCAGCGCGCTGCTTCCGCCGACGATCTCGTACTTCGCCTCCATCGCGAGCTTCAGTTCGCGATTCTCACGGCGCAGCGAGCGCAGCTCGAGCCCCTTCTGCACCGTCACCAGGACGCGCTCACTCGTGAACGGTTTCTCGATGAAGTCGAACGCGCCGAGTCGCGTCGCCTGCATGGCATCGGTAATGGTCCCGTGGCCCGAGATCATCGCGACGGGAACGGATTCATCGATCTTTCGGATGTCCGCGAGGGTCTCCAGGCCGTTGGTGCCAGGCATCTTGATGTCGAGCACCACCATATCGGGAGGATCGCGCTTGATCTGGGCGAGGCCGTCGGGACCGGAGGCGGCGCCGCTGAACTCGTAGTTCTCGTATTCCAGAATCATCCGCAGCGAGTCGCGGATGGCCGCTTCATCGTCGATTACGAGGATACGGGGTTTCATGTCGCGCGCCGCAGTTCAAATTCAAAATTCCAAATTCACAATGCAAACAATTCGTTGGTCGCAGTCACGGGGTGGTTGTCGCGACGGCGTTCACCCCGTGGCTGCGTACACGGGTAGTGTTTGAATTTTGCATTCGGAATTTTGCATTTCGAATTTACTCGATCTTCACCGTCAGCAGCGCGCGCGCGTCGCTCTCCGGCTTATAGACGTAGAGCGTGAGGATGTCGCCGGCTTTGGTCGTCGCGGTCAGGCGCCGGTAGTCGTCCACAGAGCGCACCGGGTGACGGTTGATCTCGAGCAGCACGTGGCCGCGCTCGACCTCGGCGTCAAACGCGGGACTCATCGGTTCGACGCGCGAAATCACGACGCCCTGCATGCCGTCTGGAAGCTTGAACCGACCGGCAAAATCGCGATCGAGCTCTCTGACCGAGAGCCCCAGCCCCGATCCCCTGGCGCTCGACGGCTGCGGTACCTGATCATCGTTGCCCGTTGGCCGCCGCTGGTCGCGCGGCGGCCGCTCGGCCAGTTTGATCGGAATGTTGATGGGATGGTTTTCACGAAGAATCTGCAGTGATGCCACCGTGCCGGGCTGGCGTGCCGCAATCATCTCGATCAACTGATCGTTGCCGCCGATCGCCTTGCCGTCCACCGCCACGATCAGATCGTAGGTCCGAATGCCTGCGCGGGCGCCCGGCGAACCAGGCGTCACATCCTGCACGAGCGCGCCATCGCTGGTGGTCAGGCCAAGCGACCGCTGCAGATCCGGATCCACGTCGCGGAGCGAGACCCCGATGTAACCGCGTGAGACGTGCCCCTTGTCGCGAAGCTGGGGAAGGATCGCCCGCGCCTGGTTGATTGGCACGGCAAAACCGATATTCGCCGCGCGCGAACTGATCGCGGCGTTGATGCCGATCACTTCGCCGCGTGCGTTGATGAGCGGACCACCGCTGTTGCCGAAATTGATCGCCGCGTCCGTCTGAATGTAACGGTCGAGCGAGCTGTCAAACAACTTGCGGCCAATGAAGCTGACCACGCCAACGGTGACCGTGTGCTCGTAGGCGAGCGGATTGCCGATCGCGACGACCCATTCGCCAACTCGCAGCGCATCGGAGTCGCCGAGCGCGGCATACGGCAGCGGCCGCGTCGAGTCCACCTTGATCAGCGCGACATCGGTGTCGGGGTCTGAGCCAATACGCGTCGCATGCAGGTTGCGGCCATCCGTCAAGCGCACCATGATGCGATCGGCGCCATCAACAACGTGATGGTTGGTCAGGATCAAACCTTCGGCATCAATGACGAAGCCAGTGCCAGCGCCGCGCCGCGGGCCCTGCGGATCGCGTCCTCCTGGACGATCGAACAACTCCGGTCCGTCCGGCACAGGTACACCACCGAACCGCCGCAAGCGAGTTGATCCACGGGTCGTCGCATCGATGTTGACGACCGCCGGGTTCAATCGCTCCGCAACGTCGGCAAACGAGGAGATCGCCGGCGCGAGCGTTGCTGCGGACCTGGTCCGCGCGGAAAGAGCGGGCGCGCTCGGGGCGGAAATCGCGGGCTGCGGCGTCATCGAGCCGGCGACGATCAGTCCGATTAAAAAGGCGATGGTGGCCACGAGGCAAACCGTGACGACCACGAACCGCCGAGTCATGGATCAATTATGCCGCGACTTGATCAACTCCAGGAAGGCTGGTTCATCGAGGATCGGGACCCCAACTGTCCGGGCTTTCTCAGCCTTGCTTCCGGGCTCGCTGCCGACAATCACGCCCGTCGTCTTCTTACTGACAGAATTCGTCACCTTTGCCCCGAGGCGTTCGAGCGCAGCCGTTGCTTCCTCGCGGGACATGGACTGCAATGTTCCTGTGATGACGTAGGTTCTGCCGGTCAGCGCACCGGAGGTTTCCGCAGCTGCTCGTTGCTCGAGCGGCACCTCCATGTTGACGCCGGCCTCGCGCAGGCGATCGATGAGCTGCCGGTTGCGCGGCTCGTCGAACCAGCTGCGAACTGATTCTGCCAGGACCGGTCCTATCTCCGACGTCTGCTGCAGCTGCTCCACGGTCGCGGCACAAAGTGCGTTCATCGAACCGAAGGCTCGCGCCAGCAGCTGTTATGCGCGCTCGCCGACGTGCCGGATGCCGAGGCCCGAGATCAACCGCCACAATTCGGTGCCCGCGCCCTCTCCCAATC
>JACXTT010000443.1_pt1 | contig 70146 bp, 72 predicted proteins | sample 9270951 | NCBI WGS metagenome assembly JACXTT01 (sample SAMN15532306, study PRJNA645909) | rock metagenome | isolation source: weathered quartz diorite | place: Puerto Rico | collected 2017-06-21 | reverse complement strand
TTCTCAGTCACATTGCTAATAAAAAATATTAAGCCAAAATCTACAACTCCGCCAATGAGAACAAGAACAAACGGCAAGATGAGTGCGAATTCGGTGAGGCTTTGGGCGCGAGTATTTTTTAGCAAGGAAACTATCCAACGCATGGGGTGCATAGCAGGGTTTCTCCGTTTTGTTTGAGCATCCATGCCAAGTATAACTCAATTCAATAAGGCGACAGAAATTTTTGAGGAATGATAGGCACAAAGCAAACGCAAAATCTATACCTGTAGCGGAGCAGACAACAGAATCCCAGATAGCAATCAAAGAGTTTCTTTCTCCTTGAATTCACACTAGAATAATCGGAATTCAGAGCGAACCGAGAGAATCCTTACCCTGTCATCTCTCTGTCATGTTTGCCACATTTGTCATTTTTTTGACATTTTTGGCAGAAAATCTTGCCGTGCAAAAAGGAAGAAACCTGTTTTTTTCCAAGCGAATACTTAAGTTCCGTGATTGGCACGAACTGTGCTATGACACGTGTAAGCTGCTCATCTCAATACAAAGTAAGCAAATTTTTACGCAGCACGGAGGAATAGTAGATGGAATTGATTAAACGCTTGGTAAAAGAAGAAGACGGACAAGGGCTGACGGAATATGCCCTCATCCTTGGCCTGGTAGTGCTAGGGTTCTGGTTAGCAGTCAAGAATACGAATTTGGGGACCTCACTCGGCAATATATTCAACAAAGTGAAGGGGAATGTAGATAATTGCTGCTAGTGGTAGGAACAACTTGATTGAGAGCCCGCTACGGAAGGCGTTTAATTCCTCTTAATCTTTTATCCTCCCTCTAAAAGTGAGAGAAAAGAGGGCTCCTCTGCGTATTCCATAAGCCTTCTTTTCTTTGTTTCTTATAACGAAGAAGCAACATCTGTAGACAGGTTTTTGTATCCTCATTGTCACCATCGGGAGGATTTGCTAGCCTGCTTGAATCCATGCCATGCCTGGAGGAACAACAGATGGAACTCATCAAACGATTAGTAATAGAAGAAAATGGCCAAGGGCTGACGGAATACGCGCTTATTCTGGGCCTCGTGGTGCTAGGGTTCTGGTTAGCGATCAAGAATACAAATTTGGGACCTTCCATTGCTAACATATTCAACAAATCGAAGGATAATGTAGATAATTGCTGCTAGTGGTGGGAACTATTGACTCTCTCCTGGGGGTTCGTTCTCACTAGGGCAGCACGCGCAGAGAAAAAAGGCAGAGAGAACAGTTTTCTCGCCCAATCCAGATAGAGCCAGTTAGACGGACAACAAGCAGAGAGAGGAAATAGCTCACTAATCTGTAACGTCCGATGCCCTTTTATGAAGAGAGGGAAGCGCCCAAACAGGAGAAGGGGCTTCCCTTTTTTGTTTTATTACGAGGCGCAGGAATCTTCCCGCGTGGAGCGCGCCGGGATGTGAGTTCCCCGGCTGCCTTCAGACGCCCTGCACAAGGCGTCCACACGCTTCTACGGACTCGTGGTTCAGCCTAAGGAAGCCGCCGATGGCAGCTGGGGTTTGAACCCCTGGCTAGTAGTGTTATGCCGATCAGAGAGTAAAGCGCGTGGCGGTTGTGTACTCCCATAAGGGTGTCATTATTTGTCTGGGCAGGGAACCTCATGATCTCAGCTCTTGATTTGTTGCTGCTTATGTCCGTTGGATTAGCGGCGCTGTTTGACATTAAAGAGCGTCGTATTCCTAATTGGCTCATTGTGTTTGCCCTCACTGGCGGGGTTCTGCTAAATTCATGGCATGGACTGTTGCATGTAATCGACGCTTGTATGGGTTTCGGCCTGGGTATAGGCGTACTTTTCATTCCCTTTGCGTTGGGGTGGATTGGCGCTGGGGATGTCAAACTTGTGGGCGCGATTGGCGCTATTCTTGGCCATACTTTGCTTCCGCGCGTACTATTCTATTCAGCCCTAGCCGGCGGTGTGCTGGCGATTTTTTCTCTGATGTGGAATGGAATAGACTGGCAGAGAGTAAAGTCGTTGTGGCGAGATGTGTCCATGCTGATTTATAGCCAGGGTGTGGTATTGCCGGAAACGATGCACGAAAGAGAGCTGACGCAAACGCACACCGTTCCCTATGGGGTTGCTATTACGATAGGCACGCTTATTGCCGTTTATCTGGACCCCGAAGGCAACTGGGCAGGGTTTTGAAAAAGGAGGCTCCTTATGCAGAGCCGGACGAGACTTGCAGTTGTATTTGCTATTGCTTTTGGTTTGCTTGCCGCCTACGGCATAGCCAACTTTCTCCGTCAGCAGCGGGAAGCGGCGGAAGAATTCCGTAATTCCACGCAAAATATTATCGTAGCAGCAAAAGAGATTCCGGCAGGGACTGTGCTCACTGAAGATCTCATGAAATCCACTCCCTATTTGAAGACTTCGCTCCCGTCTGGCTTTTTCTCTTCAGTTGACGCCGTGAAAGGAAAAATCACAAAAACTAGTATGGATATTGGCGAACCCGTTTTGCAGTCTCGCCTGGGGGAGAAGACCGGCTTGACGGTGTTGTTAACTCCAGGGCAGCGGGCCATGGCCGTACAGGTCAATGAAGTGGTTGGCGTCAGCGGTTTCATTTCGCCTAATGATCGGGTTGATGTGATTGCCAATGTCACTCCTCCGGGACAGGAAGGAGAAAAGGTGGTGCAGGTCTCAAAAATTGTCCTCCAGAACAAGCGCGTGCTGTCGGTCGCTCAGACTTCGGAAGAACGGAAAGATGGTAAACCGCAAATCGCCAGCTCTATTACGCTCGAGCTGACGCCGGATGAGGTCGAGAAGCTGTCTGTGGCCTCTCGTGAGGGACAGATCATTCTCGCCTTGCGTGGGCAAGACGATAACGCGGTCGTGACCACACACGGAAGCACCGCTCGTGACCTGCTCAACATCGCGGTTCCACAACCGAAAAGTGCGCCGCCTGTGGCTTCGACAAAATATCGTGTGAGTGTATATATGGGAGACAAAAAGTCAGAGTTTGAATTCTAAGGCCGGAAGAAGGAGGATAAGATGGGCTGGACTGGAGGGGTTGGCCAAACCAAAAGGCATTGGAGGGGAGGAGTCCTCTTTCTCGTGAGCTATTGTTTAATCCGGGGTCCTGCTTTAGGCCTACGGAACAAAACCGCTAAAGGCAAAGTGTCATTGCAAGCCATTCGACAAGCTCAGCATAAACTCCACAAAGCAATCGTTGTCCGAAAACAGAGAGGGATTCGTTGTTTACAGTTCTTCACAATGACAACCTCTTCACTTCTTTGCCTCTGTTCCTTGGGTTTTGCCTCACAGTCCCTAGCGCAGGAAAAAACTCCCACTATCGAAGTGACAGTCAATCAATCAAAGGTATTGTGGCTAGAGATGCGCTCCAAAACCGTGTCTGTGACGCAACCGGAAATTGCCGATGTGGTCGTCTTAGCCCCCAATCAACTCCTGATCAATGGCAAAACGGTTGGGACGACTTCCTTGATCGTATGGAACGAACGCGGCGGCATCACCAATTTCACCTTGACCGTCGTGCCTGATGTAGTAGGGCTGCGCAAGCAACTGCAGGGATTATTTCCAGACGAACCTATTACGGTCATGGCCTCGGGCTCCGCGATTGTGTTGAAGGGAGAAGTCTCGAACGAAGTTGTGTATGATAAAGTCTTAGAAGTCGCGCTTCCCTACCTCCCTCCCAAGCTTGCTGCGGAAGTCGCCCCTGCCGCCGCCGCTTCAAGTCAAGCCGTGAACATCACCACTTCTACTGTGCGTCTTCCTCAGACCGGAACGGCCTTTGCCGGAGGCGGAGAACTCGCTTTTCCTGAAGAAACCGCCCTTACGGACACTGGTCGCTGGGGAGAGAAACGGCGCATTCCTGGCCTCATTGATTTGCTGGTGATTCGTGATTTTCGTCAGGTCCAGGTGAACGTCGTCGTCGCCGAAATTGCTCTCTCCAAACTGCGAGAACTGGGTATTGACATCGGCGTGATTACTGGACGCGCCAATGCTTTGAGCCGTGCAGGTTCTCAAGCTGGATTTAGCGGAGGAGATCTCTTCAGCGATCCCTCGACGTTCCCTCCCACGGTTACCTTTGGCCCGTCAACTTCCGGCCTCTTTTCTTATCTCTCTAATGGAGTAGCGATCGCTGCGGTGTACCGCTTGCTACAGAATAAGGACATCACTCAAATTCTTGCGCAACCAAACCTTGTCATTAAGAATGGTCGTTCGGGCGGCTTCCTTGCCGGTGGAGAATTTCCTATTCCTTTCCCAAGTGGCGGTCTCATAGGTACCATTACGGTCGAGTTCAAACCCTTTGGCGTGCGGCTCGATTTCGTGCCGACATTGACTTGGTCCAACACGATTGACCTCCGTATCTTTCCTGAGGTGAGTGAAATCGACCCTACCCTTTCTGTCACAGTAAGCGGCGTTTCAGTCCCTGGTTTGCGAGTGCGCAGAAGTGTGAGCCGGGTGGAGATGAGAGAAGGCGAGGTGCTGGTTATCAGCGGTTTGCTTGATCGTCGACTCCTCAGAGATATAACCAAATTCCCCTTCTTGGGAGACTTACCTATTTTAGGGGCGCTCTTCCGCTCCACACGATTCCGCAATCAGGAGACGGAGCTGGTGTTTATTATTACCCCACAAGTTGTGAAAGCTTCGCCGCCTGGGACGCGTCCTTCAGTGCCCATGCCGCCACACGATCCAGACATGCGCCAATTACCGCTCAACGGAGGCGAGGGCAATGCTCAACTTGCTCCATCCCCTACTGGAGCGTGGGCCACAATTGCTCCAACTACTTCCACGGCGCAGCCGGCACAGATACCTCCTCCGATACCATCAGCGCTTGCACCTGCCTCAACTCAGAACTCTATGCCAGCTACAGCGCCAACTATGCTCACGCCACCACCAACCTCTGGACCTGTGCGTGGAGAAACCTCTTCTGATGGGGAGCCAACGTTACCGTAAACAGGAAATAAGGAATGAAGCCTTCCATTGTGCTTGTCGGTGAAGATAGTCTGGCCTTAGCCTCCTTGCGCCAACACCTGGAAAAGGAGTCACGCTTTTTCGTGCAGAAGAAGATTCAAGGATTTCCCGAGACCGTTGAGTCCCTATCCACGACGCCCGACCCAGTTTTGGTCGTGGTTGATCTGAACTGGGAACCCGACAAGACCTTCCGCGCCATAGAAGATCTCAAGTTCAAATTTCCTGAACTTCACCTTATTTTGACTTCGGCGGAGAGTACGCCGGAGACCATTTTACGCGCGCTGCGGGCAGGAGCTGAAGAGTTCCTGGCGCAACCCTTCAACTGGCCCGAGGTGATGCAAGCGTTCGATAAAATACGCGAACGGATTATTCAGCAAACAGTGACTGGAGAACGACAAGGGCATATCGTCACCGTGTTCTCTACCAAAGGAGGAGTTGGCACCACGACAGTGGCGACGAATTTGGCGGTGTCCCTGGCTATGCAGCAAAAACAGTCTAGTTGTATTGTTGACTTAGTCTTACAGTTTGGCGCAGTGACGAGTTTTCTTGGCCTGGAGCCAACCTATACGATTCTGGACCTAGCGCGCAACTTGCAGAGAATTGACGCCCTCATGCTGGAAGGTTCCCTAGTAAAACACGCTTCAGGAGTGCGGGTTTTGGCCGAACCCTTTCAAGTAGAAGAAGCGAGCCGGGTAACAGCGACTGACATCGATCAGATCCTGGATGCGCTTGTGCAGACATTTGATTTTGTCGTGATTGACACCCCCAAGGAGTTTGATGAAACTACGTTCCTCGCGCTTGACAGAGCCCATATCATTCTTTTTGTGACAGAAATGAATGTGCCTTCTCTGCGCAACGCCCACCGAGCACTGGAATCGTTTGAACGACTACGCATTAACCCGGGAAAAGTTCGCCTGGTGCTCAACCGTCAGGAAAAGAGTAAGCTGATCACCATCGATTCGGTGGAGAAAACTTTGGCGACCCCAACCTTTTGGACTCTTCCCAATGACTACCCCACAGCCGTGGCCGCCCTCAATCAGGGGGTGCCGATTCAAGACGCCGGTTCGCATTCTAAACTTGCCAAGAGTTATGGAGGACTCGCTGAGGCTCTCGTTCGGGAATTTTCTTCTACGAATGATCGTCTCCACAAAGGAGAAGAGAAAAGAGCAAGTTTTTTCAGCCGCTGGCTCCCCACCCGTAATACAGGCAGATAGGAGCGCCCAATGAGACCTTCGTCCCCTTTTGACTCACTCCGCAGAACCCCTGACCGCAAAGATCCTGACAGGACCGGAGGAGAATTGTCCTCTAGGGCCTCCTTTCGCCGAGGACGCGAGACTCCCGCGCCAGACATGCTTTCTCAAGATCTCAAGGTGAAGATTCATCGCAGATTAATCGACTCGATTGATCTCACCAAGGTTTCTACTTTAGAGACTGAAGTGGTGAAAGCGGAAATTCGCCGCATCCTTGAAGAAATGGTGATGGCGGAAGCGCTGCCGCTCAGTCGCGCGGACCGCGACCGCTTGGTGACCGAGGTGCAGCATGAAGCGTTCGGACTGGGGCCTCTTGAATTTTTAATGGCCGACCCTACGGTGTCCGACATCTTGGTGAATACTCACAAAAATGTCTACGTGGAGCGTCATGGCAAGCTGGAAAAAACGGCTATCTGTTTTCGGGACGACACCCACCTGATGCAGATTATTGAACGTATCGTCTCTCGCGTTGGTCGTCGCATCGACGAGTCGTCCCCTATGGTTGACGCCCGGCTGCAAGACGGATCGCGTGTTAACGCCATTATCCCACCGCTCGCGTTGGATGGTCCCACCCTGTCGATTCGTCGCTTTGGCGTCGATCCTCTGACTATGCCTGATCTCATTCGTATGCACGCCTTACCGGAAATGGTGGCTGAGGTATTAGCTAGTTGTGTTAAGGCGCGGCTTAACATCTTGATTTCCGGCGGCACCGGCGCAGGCAAGACTACCATGCTCAATTGTCTCTCGGATTATATTCCTGACCGCGAACGTATTGTTACCATTGAAGACTCCGCCGAGTTGCAACTACAGCAAGAGCACGTGGTGCGGCTAGAAACTCGCCCACCCAACATCGAGGGTAGAGGCACGGTCACTCAACGTGATCTGGTGCGCAATGCATTGCGTATGCGACCGGACCGTATTATCCTCGGCGAGGTGCGAGGCGGCGAAGCCCTCGACATGATTCAAGCGATGAACACCGGCCACGACGGCTCAATCAGCACCGTACACGCCAATACTTCGCGTGATGCGCTTTCTCGCTTGGAGACCATGATGTTGATGGCAGGAGTGAATTTGCCGGAACGAGCGCTGCGAGAGCAAATTTCTTCCGCTCTGCATGTCATTGTCCAACTCGCTCGCTTGACTGACGGCAGCCGCAAACTCATAGAGTTGGCGGAAGTGACGGGAATGGAAGGCAGCGTTATCACCACGCAATTAATTTTCCGCTTCGACCAACGCACAGTTGAAAACGGCAAAGTGATTGGCGATTTTACCGCGACTGGCGTGCGACCGCAATTTCTGGAGCGGTTGGAGCATCATGGGCTAAAGATTCCTACTTCGTACTTCATGCCGTCTTCGTCAGCAAGGCAGAGGGCAATATGAGCATCGCCGTCATCACGTTATTGTCCTTTCTGGCAGCCGCTAGTCTCATTCTGGCGTCTCTCTCGGTCGTGCAGTCCGCGCAACGTTCGCCCCAGGTCAGGGTGCGCCGCCGTCTCGTGACCGTCGCCATGCGCGGTCAAGCAGGAGGAGAAGGACAAGACTTAGCCAAAAGGTCCACCTACAGCGAGATTCCTTTTTTTCATCAGTTCCTCAATAGGTATCCCTTTGTCCATTCTCTTGATCTTCTTCTCGACCAGGCCAATGTTAATATAAGCGTCGGGGTGTTCATTCTTGTGTCCTTGACTCTTGGCGTTGTCGTCTGTTTCGTTGGCCTGAACGTCCTGGATCAGTCTCTCGGTACTGCACTTCTGAGCGGGGGACTCACTGCCTTTGTTCCTTTTCTCCTAATGAAATACCTCGCGAGAAGAAGGATTCGGCGCTTCTTGGAACAGTTGCCAGATGGCTTGGATATCATGGCCCAAGGTTTACAAGCCGGGCTGGGTTTGAGCCAGGCCCAGGTCTTTGTTGCCAAGGAGATGCAAGATCCGCTGGGAACCGAATTTTCTATCTTCATAGAAGAATTGAACTTAGGTCGGTCCATTGGCGACGCACTCAGCAATTTGCAGGAACGAATGCCACTGCCGGAGGTCCGTATGTTCAGCACCGCTCTCTTAGTGCAACGCGATATCGGCGGCAGTCTTGCGGAGCTGCTCAACAACCTTGCCGACGTGATTCGTGATCGCTTTCGTATTGAACGCGATATCAAAACCTTGACCGCGCAAAATCGTGTGGCGGTGCTTGTGGTTGCTTCACTTCCCCCGGCGTTATTTGCTTTTATGTTCATGATGGACCCCCAATTGATGACCGAAGTGATGGCAAGCCGCGTCGGACAATTCATGCTAACGGCTGCTTTGGTCTTTGAGCTGCTTGGCATCGTCTGGTTTCGCTACTTTCTCCGCTTGCATATCTGAGGCTGTTATGGAAATGCTGCTGGTCATGCTCGGGATTTTCGGTCTGGTCGGTTCGGTATCGTTACTAATCTTTGCCCCACGGGCGCCAAGGCCCGAGGAGATTATCCAACGACGTCTGGCGACCCTTACTAGTTCTCCAAAGTCTTCTGCTCAGGCGATTTCCTTAGGGCCCGCAGAGGAAAACAATCTGTGGGAACGGACGGCGAATTTCTTTCTCGGGGAAGTCAATCTCCCGGAGCGTTATACCAACCTTTCCCGTCTCCTCCACCAGGCAGGGTATCCTGGTGAGCGCGCGATCCGCATTTTTTGGGGCGTGCGCATCTTTTCCACTTTCACTTTTGCTGCTTTCGCGTTTTTTGAGACCTTTGTCTCTGCTGTACCTTTTACGCAAGGACTGCTTTTTATCGGCGCAAGTGCAGCGGTGGGCTATCTCTTACCTTTCTCCAGCGTACGCCGTAAAGCCAAGCTGCGTATGCGTAATATCCGAGAAACATTCCCGGACACTTTGGATCTCCTGGTTGTCTGTGTGGAAGCCGGCATGGGTGTAGATGGAGCAATAATACGCGTGGCTCAAGAACAAGGAGAACAGAATTTAGCTATCGGCGACGAATTCCTTCTGATGAGCCGGGAGATGCAGGCAGGGTTGGCGCGCCGTGAAGCACTTGCACGGATATCGGACCGCCTCGATTTTGACGAACTCAAGAGCCTCACAGCCCTGCTTGTCCAGACTGAAGAATTAGGGGGAAGCATTGGCCGTGCTTTGCGGGTTCATGCCGACACCATGCGACAGAAGCGGCGGCAAAAAGCAGAAGAAGCGGCGCGCAAGCTGGTGATCAAGCTGTTGTTGCCTATGGCGTTTTGTATCATGCCCGCCTTGTTCATGGTGATTTTTGCTCCACCGGCCATCAACATAACAAAGCTCTTCGAGAGCACTCCGTAATGGAAAGCGATAGAGACATGCCTGCACTAAATCTGACAAAAAAGACCTGGCTGGCTACGACAGTCAGAAAGGCGGACAATTTTCTTACTCGGTTGGTGGGATTGCTCCGGCGTAGATCACTCGGACCTGAGGAAGCGTTATGGTTAGTGCCGAGTAAAGGGGTACATACGGTGGGCATGCGGTTTCCCATCGATATTATTTTTCTCGACCGCAGCAACCGAGTAATTGACTTTGTCTCTGGGTTAGCGCCGTATCGGCTGTCTTACTGGCGTGCGACGGCTCACAGTGTATTGGAATTACCGCGCGGCGCCATTCAGAAATCCTCAACTGAAGTGGGAGACGAGGTAGAAATTACCCTGGCTGAGGTTTCTGAAATGGATGATCTGAAAGAGACTCAGCTAAACAAATCGACATGATGCGTTTGCGGTCGTATGGGGAACGACTCAAGCAGACTCGAAGACAATCGTCTCCTTCCGCAAGGAGGAAGCGTGGAGGCAGAAGATGGAGCGTGGCAACGGTGGTCTACGGAGCGGTTGGGGATTGCTCCTGATTTTGCTCTCCGGCTGCAGCGCCCTGACCCAGCCGGAGAAGAATATAACGCCGAGCGGGACTAGGCTCACACTGCCCTCGCATTACGACGCCTATTACTCATCCCCAAAAGCGCGCTACCTGGGTGAAGTTCATGGCCGGAATCTTGAGCGGCTTATGGACAAGATCACACAAGGCCCCATTGGGCAACTCCAGTTTGCCAACGCTGTCGTATCTCTCAGTATGGGCTTTTTCACCTATGCGAACAGTCAACCTCCAGATCAGCGCTATCTTGAGGTGATTCTGGGAATGCCCGACATCTTAGATGAAAACTCCGATATCAATGTCAACGTGAGCCAGCTATTTTCTCAATATGGCCGAGATGTCCTGACTGTTCTTGCTAGCGATCGCGCCATTGCTACCGATACAAAAATTGCCGGATATGGTCTCAACTTTTCCTGGCGCAGCATGACAGTGACTCCGTCCGGTCCCCGCATGGCGTTGAACGAAGTAGTCATCTATCTTGCCAAAGACCAGACTGAGAAATTTTTGTATCGACAAGTTGACCAAAACGCGTTGTTGCGCGGCTCCGCCCTCTTCTTTCGCAAAGGTGAGCAACCTGCCAAGAAAATCGCTTACGTCGCCCCCTCGATGCAGCCGGGCTTGCAAATCTTTACCAACCAAGCTGCTCCCATACGCTTACAACAAGACCTCAGTAGAGAAGAGCTGCCATTGAGCCCTACAACTGATGCACCTGCGCCGCAAGCTGAACCGTCTAGATTGACAGTCGAGACAAGTAAAGAAGCACCTGCGCCAACGGTGGAGCCTCACGTCACGACTCCGCCACAGAACACCATCGCGACGCAGGATAATGTCGCTGCAACTGAGACGTTTTCGACAACTCCGCAAGATCATGCGCCGAGAAGTACGGCTCCAACTCCTGGGGCGGAGCAAGGACCGGCTCCCGCTCGACCAGAGTATTTGGTGCAGCTGTGGTATGCGGAAGAGGAAGAAGCGCAACGCTGGGTCAATCTCTTGGGTGCGGGACGATACACCACCGCGATTGAAATTGTTGATGGATCGCTTCCGGTGCGGCTTCGCGTCGGACGATTTGCTTCCCTCGTCGACGCGACCCATTTTCTTGATCATTTCAAAGCGCATGGGACACAGGGCCAGATTCTTCAGGTAGAACGCTAGTCTCTACCCCTTCACTCTCGCTTCACACAACCTGTGCACAACATCAAGAACAACGCGCGAGCCGTTTTCAAAGGCTTCGCGTTGGATACTTTCATTGGGTTGATGCGCTTGCTCGAGATCGCCGGGGCCGCAGATCAGAGAAATAATACCGGCTCGGGCAAACTGACCGCCGTCTGTGGCAAAGGGAGCCCCGCCGCTTTTCTGTTGCTTGAGCAGCGAAAACAATACCCCCTCAAGCGGAGTGCCCTGAGGCGACAACAAAGGGGGAACGAGGAGCGGCTCGCTTATCTCAACACTGGCAAGACGATCGGGCGAACTATAGTCGTGCAGATCGAGTGCGCGCAGACGAGCGCCGATCTCTCGGTACACGTCTAAGGGATCGCCTTGCGGCAGTGGTCGATAACTAATTTGCAAAGTACACTCTTCAGCGATCATATTGGCCGCTGTGCCGCCGCGGATACTGCCAAAATTGAGAGTGGTATAGGGAGATTCAGGGAAAATATCAACAAAGGCGCGTGCATGCTGTCGGCGAAGTTCGGCTTGATAGCGACCAATGGTGTCAACGACTTTCCCCGCAACCGCGATTGCATTCACGCCTTGCTCCGGAATGCTGCTGTGACCGCCAAGTCCACGTACGATCACGTTGAAGATCACGACGCCTTTATGAGTGTGGAACACCTGATATGAAGTAGGCTCGCCAATCCAAGCCAGGCGCGGCTGCGGAATCACGCCAAGTAAATCCGGCAACACGGGCAGCATACGTTCAGCGCCGCGACAACCGATTTCTTCATCTGCAGTGAAAATAAACACGAGCGGTCGCTTCAATGTCGCCAACTCCAGCTGCGCCGCCGCGTCTATACACTGGGCCAGGAACACTTTCATGTCGGAGGCGCCGCGACCATAGACGCGATCGTCTGTCATTTCTAAGCGCAAAGGGTCTCGCTGCCAACCCGGCTGTCCAACGAATGGAACGACATCTACATGGCCGGAAATAATGAGTCCATCCGGCTCCGGCGGGCCTGCGTAGGCGACCAGATTCACTTTAGATACGCCCATCACTTCAGTGCGATGGAAAGCAGTAGTAAACCCATGACTGTCCAGATGAGATCCGAGATAGTCCATGGCTTCGACATTGCTCTTGATGCTGACCGTGTCGAAACTGATAAGACGGCTGGCGAGTTCCTGAAGATATATGCTCATAAAAATATTTGCTCTTCTCTTGACCCTTGCTACAGGATCGGGATAAGCCTCTACCTATCAGAAATGGAGGGACTATGACCAGACTCGAGGGGCGAGTAGCAATTGTAACTGGCGCCGGGCAAGGGATTGGGCAGGGAGTGGCGTTGTGTTTAGCACAGGCGGGAGCGCGGGTCGTCGCTGCTGATGCAGTCCATGAGCGAGCTGCGCAAACTGCGGCTGACATTCGCGCGCTCGGGAAAGAGGCGCTCGGCGTACAAACAGACGTAACTCAGGCTGATAGCGTAAGTAGTCTCGTGTACTCGACGCTTACGCACTTTGGGAAAATCGACATCCTGGTCAACAATGCTGGCGTAGTGGTTGTGAAGCCCATTACCGAACAAACCGAAGCGGACTGGGACCGAGTGCTCGATGTCAATCTCAAGGGCGTGTTTCTCTGTTGTCACCGGGTCGTGAAAGAAATGGTCAAGCAGCGCAGCGGCGCGATCGTGAATATCGCGTCCATTGCCGCGTTTCATTACACTGTGCCGCACGTGCCGTACGCCGCGTCGAAAGCCGGCGTGGTGGCCATTACGCGGGATCTGGCGTTTGAAGTCGCACGGCATGGCGTACGCGTGAATGCGATCGCGCCTGGACCAATCGAAACGCCTATGATGGGCTCCGCGCTCACCCAGCAGCAGAAAGAAGCGCACGCGAAGAGCATTCCGTTGGGTCGGTTAGGACAGCCGCGAGATATTGGCAATGCTGTAGTGTTCCTTGCCTCTGACGATGCGAGCTTTATTACCGGGGCCACGTTGCCGGTCAGCGGCGGAACGGATCTGAAAGTGTCCAACTTATAGCTGACAAGAAAGCCTCTTCCCATGACCAAACTCAGCGTCAATCTCAACAAGATTGCCACGCTGCGCAACTCGCGCGGCGGCAGCCGACCAAGCGTCGTACAAGCGGCGCGAACCTGTATCGCAGCGGGGTGCCACGGCATTACCGTTCATCCGCGTCCGGATGCTCGTCACATCCGACGGCAAGACGTGCTTGATCTTGCAGCTATGCTGACCGTTGAGTTTAATATCGAAGGCTATCCGTCGTCGGAATTTCTTGATCTCGTATGCCAGGTGCGTCCGACGCAATGCACGTTAGTGCCTGACCCGCCGGAGGTCCTCACCTCTAATGCGGGCTGGAATCTCAAAGGCGATGTCGCCTGGCTTGGCGATGTCCTCAAACGTCTCCATGAGCATAGTATCCGCGTGAGTTTATTTTTGGAGCCGGATACAGATCAAGTGCAATGCGCAAAAGACATTGGGGCAGAGCGGATCGAATTATATACAGAACACTACGCGAGAATGTTTCACACACCGGCACGAGAGCGTGTCTTTGAGCCCTTTTTCCATGCGGCGGTGAAGGCCCAAGAAGTTGGACTTGGCCTAAATGCTGGGCATGACCTTGATCTGGACAACTTGCCGTTCTTTGCGCAACGTGTCCCTGGCTTACTCGAAGTGTCCATCGGTCACGCGCTCATTTCCGACGCGCTAGAAATGGGGCTGCGGCAGTCTGTGAAAGCCTATCTGCGAGCGCTGGGATATTTTGCAGCGAGAGACGTGTGAAAGATCATAAATTCAATGCATCACAGGAATGCAGAACATGACGCTCACCTATGACCCTCGCTATAATATCGCCTACCTACGATTGCATGAAAAAATCGAGCAAGTAGAAACTATCCGTGTGAGCGATGAACTTAACATCGACATTGCTCCGGATGGTACTGTCTACGGTATCGAGTTGCTGAACGCAAATGCGCAATTCGGCGCAGAAGATCAGGGAAAATTAGTTGTGATCAATGAAGCCTTCGGCGATCGGCAAGAAATTTCTTTCAAGCGTTAGCCAAAGACTTTTGATGTTATGCCTTCACATTCGCTTTTGCCGCCAGTGAAGCATAACTCACCCCCTCCCCGTTTTCTGTACTCACTGGCAATCCTGCGTCTCTCCATCCTGGCACCGGGTTGCCAGCTTGGTCTTGTCCACCGCCGAAACCTCCCATCATATTGGAGACGTTTGTATATCCAGCCTGCACCAATTGGTCTGCGGCTCGCTGAGACCGTCCGCCGGCCTGACAGCCGACGATGATCGTCGCGTCTTTGGGGAAAGCAGTTTCGACTACTTTGAGGAAGTCCGGATTTGGCGAAGGCCGTCCTGGGGCCTGAAAGAAGAAGGCCGGGATATTGACGCCTTTTTGTGGATGGCCCGCCGTAAATTCCGGCTCCGTCCTGACATCAAGGTAGATAATAGCGGCATCTTTTTGCATCAGGTCATGCGCTTGTGGGGGAGTAATCTGCTTAACTGCCATGTCTACGCTCCTATGGGTTTTTGCAGTTGAGGAGTACTCGCGAGCCGACATTGAGTCAATGACTGGCCTTCCTTTTCTTGGAGCATTGGGTCATTAAATGATTGAATCATCGAGCCATTGAAGAAGGTGCTTCCTGAGCAGTCTGTTGACAATATCTTCTCAATGACTCAATGGCGCGATGACCCGATGACTCACTAACTCTGGAGGAACTCATGCAAGCCATTACTTTTGCAACACCGGGCGGCCCCGAAGTTTTACAATTGACCACTGTACCCGATCCGGCCCCAACAGCCGACCAAGTGTTGGTGCGCGTACGCGCAACAGCACTGAATCGCGCAGATACACTGCAACGCAAAGGCGCGTATCCACCGCCAGCAGGTGAGTCTGACATTCTCGGACTTGAACTCGCTGGAGAGGTGGAAAACGTCGGCTCGGCAGTGCAAGGCGTGAAGCCTGGCGACCGGGTATGTGCGCTCGTCGGTGGAGGAGGATACGCAGAGAAAGCAGTGGTTGACGCGAGGATGTTAATCCCTATCCCCGCGGGTTGGAGTTTTACCGATGCTGCGGCAGTTCCAGAGGTCTTCTTTACCGCGCAAGAAACGATGTTTACCCTCGGCAATTTGCAAGCCGGTGAGACGGTGCTCATTCATGCCGCTGCGAGCGGGGTGGGCACTGCGGGTATTCAGATGGCGCGTGAAGTTGACGCGCGCATATTGATCACTGCCGGTTCTGCCGAAAAGATTCAGCGCTGCCTCGACCTCGGCGCGCACGCCGGATGTAACTACAGGGAACAAGATTTTGCCGAATGGGTGCAAGAGGTCACGAATAAGCAAGGAGTCGATCTGATCGAGGATTTCATCGGGGCTGGGTATTGGGAACGGAACCTGCACAGCCTGAAAACCTGCGGTCGGCTCGTGTTGGTCGGTACGATGGGAGGCGTTAAAGTAGAAACGAGCTTGATGCTCATTATGAGCAAACGATTGCAGATCTTTGGCTCCGTGCTCCGCGCTCGTCCGCTGCTTGAAAAAGTTGACGTCACGCGACGTTTCCGCGAACGCTGGCTGCCGCTCCTCGCCTCTGGTCGTATCAAGCCGATCGTCGATACGGTCTTCCCACTGGCCCGAGCAGCCGATGCGCATCGCTATATGGAAGAAAATCGAAACTTTGGGAAGATTGTTTTATCGGTCTAACTTCTAGACAGCCCATCAGTTGGGCAGTCTCGTAATCGTAGGGCGTGCTAAGTTGGCCATCTCGTTCCCAGGCAGAGCCTGGGAACGAGATTATCAACTTTTGGGCTTAACGATCTACGAGACTGACTTCTCATATCGCCAGCCGCTATCGATCATCCACAGCCGATGTCGTCGTCCTTGGTTGTCGATATCAACAGTGGGGTACCCGTCATCTTCCTCGTATAATGAACAGAGACCGCCTGGAACAGGCTTATAGCGAGGAACAAAAATTTCTGCTGGATGCTGAGAGAAATGAGAAAGCGCGGCGGTTGTGGTTGGATGGGCTAACAGTTTAGTCAGGGTTACAAACGTCGGCGGCGGCAACTCAATCTCTCCGGCGCGCTGTGCGGCCAAGGCATGATCTGGCCGCATCCAGCGATGATCATGGATCTCATCGCCATCAATCTGAACTTTGTCCTCTGTCGCCGTAGCAGCAAAAAACCAGGTTGAGTACCGTTCTGGTCTTCCTTCCGGCGTGGTCCAATGAGAGATCCAGATGAGATCTTCTCGTGCAAGGGTAAGGCCCGCCTCTTCATAGGATTCACGCACCGCGGCTTGTCGTGCAGCTGCGAGCGCATCGCCTCCCGGTTCATAGTCCTCCGGATCAATACGTCCGCCTGGGAACACCCAAGCGCCGCCGTGAAACGCAATTTTTGAATTGCGCCGTAAGAGCAGTGTCTCAAGACTGTCCTCTGCGTCGCGGAGCAGAATGACAGTAGCTGATGGAATAGGAGTGACAGGTGTAGTATTTGACATCGCGCCACTCTACTATGATTTTCCTATCTGATCGAGAACTCTCCTTCACAGCCTCTGTCGACCCAAATGCCGCCGCCATCTCGATCAGAGCCCCACGTATCGTACTCGCGACACAGCGCCTCGCTCAGCTGCCGTTGAAGGCTCACATCTCCTCGGACCCCGGTTCGGCAATAATTCGATTGATAATTTTCTGATTTACAGACGATGGTCCGTCCTCTTCCCTCCCAACCACCACCATAGTCATCTCGACGTGCTTCAATGGAGAACTCTGCACGGCAACCGGACGTTACCCACACGCCGCGGCCACCGTCATCAGCACCCCAGGTCTCGTTTTCGCGACATGGCGCATCACTTAATTGCCGCTCCAGCCGTACGCGGCCAGAGCTATTCGTACGACAGTACGATTGGCGACCATTCTGAGATTCGCACGTAATCGTTGCCTGCCTCCCTCTACCTTTGCCGCCTTCGCCGTATGATGGCCCTGGCCGTCGTGGTTCGACGACAAACTCTGCACGACAACCGTTGCTGACCCAAACTCCACTGCCATCACCATCGGCTCCCCACGTGTCATATTTGCGGCAGGGCGCATCGCTCAGTTGCTTTTCCAGGCGGATACGTCCGCGGACATTTGTGCGGCAGTAGTTATATTGGCTGCTTTTTGATTCACACGTCAGGCGTCGACCTTGACGCGCATCGTAATAACGATCGCTGTAGTAATCATCGGGGTCACGGGGATTCGAGCCGTAATACGGGCTGTCCTCTGGCGGACGCCCGCCTTGCCGCGTTGCCTCGTTGAGAATTGTGTCGAGTAAAGAGCCGGCGTCTCGCTGGGCTAAAGCTGTGCTGTTAAGCCCCAGCAAGAGGGCAAAAGAGAAAAGCCAAACCATTGACTTTGCTTTCTTCATAGCGACCTCCGTGCAGTGATATGGGCATCATATCACCGCAGGCAGGAATGGCTGAAATTGTTCCCCTCCACTTACCTCTCCATTTATTGGACTCGTTGCCACGTAATGCGAGGAGCCACTTGCTCGGCGCCGTCCTGACGGGGAGGAGGCTTAAGAATCAACTTATCGTCGGAGAACTCAAAGAACCGCTTTTGATCTGTTCCGACGTTGTCAGGGAACAAACTACCTTCGACATGATGAATGACAAACCCCTCGGCTTCGTGGATTTCATACGTACCAAAATACGCTCCATACCCAGCGAACGCGGCTTTGATTTCTTCCGGCGTTCCTTTATCAAGATCGCCTGAAGCAAATTTCGGACGATTTGGTTGCATAAGTTGGACCGCCATGCGACCGGTGGCGTCGTACATAATATAGCCGATCGAACCGGCTCCGTATCGATAGGGAATTACTTCACCATTGGGTCGACGTGCTTCCGCCGAGACTAATCTCCACGTACCGATGAATTTATTTTTCACATCTTGTGATGATTGCGCCGCCATCGTTTGATCCTCCGTAGGGGCAAAACAAAGGGGAGTCGCAACAAGAAGAACGAACACCGCAGTGAAAAGATAGTGCTTTCTCATGACGCCTCCCTTCGTGCATGATTTGATTGAGGCCAAAACAAGGTCTACAGAGACCATTCAATCCTTGTCTTGGCCGTTGACTTCAGGACTGCTAGGCGGGTCAGATCGTTACGCTCTTCTAAGCGTGAGCACACTTCCCTCACCATCGCCAGCAATGTAAATCGTGCCGTCGCCGCCAACGGCAAGACCGGCAAACGGACTGAGAGGACCGGGAACAAGACCTGGCACTCCCATCAATGGCTTGGGCGTGATCCCTGGCGCGGCGCCAACAGGTAAGTTGGAAGCAAGTGTCTGGCGTTGTTTTGTTGACAAAGAAAAGGCAAGCAGTTCCTTGCTGCCAGTGTCGAGGACGAGCAATTGTCCGCCAGAGAGGGCAAGTCCTTGCGGCTTTTGGAGACCATCAAGCACGGTGCTCGCGCCGCCATTGATTCTCACCACTCTTCCCTTGCTCTCCTCACTGACATAGCAAGAGCCGTCATCCGCGACGACAACACCAGCCGGACGACCTAGCCCGCTTGCCAGCACAGACACGTCGCCTTTGGTGGTGACTTTCAGGAGACGGCCCGTTCCGGCTTCGGTCACGATTGCCGAGCCATCCGCTGCACACGCAATACCGAGCAATTCGTTGAGGTCGGTCGTAAACGTCTGCGCCTCTCGCGTTCCTGGATGATATGACGCCACATTGCCTGCGGAAGTGGTCACATATAGACTGCCGCCCGGTCCTGCGGCTACTCCTCGAATGAACCCAGGAAACCCTTCATCAAGCAACATCCCGGACCGATACCGTCTGCCGTCTGGAGCAATCGCGGCGATACTCATGCCATCTCCGGCAAACACGGTTCCGTCACTACCGAGCGCTAACCCAAAAGGTCCAATAAGTCCGGCCGCGACCAGCACTCGCTCCTGCCCGTTCTCCAAAATCTCTGCAACCCCGCCATCGATAAAGTGGGAAATGAAGACATGATTGTTGGCGTCAATCGCGAAATTGTCGATGCCTGGTCGGACTTTGGCAATAGTAGTTTTGGCGCCGCTTTGGATGTCGAATTTCGCGATCTCACCGCTGCCGGCTTGGGTGGTGGTAAGCATTCCCTTCTGATCGAATTTGACCGATGTTGGAACTGCCAGCCCCGCTACAAATCGTTCCGGGGTTCCTCCCGCCAGCGGAATACGCCAGATTTCACCCGAGGCAATGGCTGGATAATAGAGATTGCCGTCTGGCCCGACCGATAGGGCGTTTGGCAATGGCAGATTGTCCGCCAGCAGTCGTGGCGCGCGACCATCGGAATAGAGTTCAAACAAACGCCCATCGGGGCGACATTCGTCCATAAACAGACGGTCTTGATAGCAGGTGATGCCATTCGCAGCAGGTACGTTGTCTGCAATCACGCGCGTTTGACCGTCGGCTGTTCGAGCGCTGACGCGAGCGCTCATGACCTCGGTGACATACATCACTCCATGTGAATCGAACGCGATATCATCCGGGGCCACGATAGGACCGCCAACCGGCGACACGGTCTGGCACGCGCCAGTGACAGGATCGATCGCGCTCACCTGGCTGCCGAACGCTTGCACGACATACAACTTGCCGTCTGGACCAAACCGCATGCCGTTGGCGCCGAACAGAGCGCTCGACGGCGAGAGGTGCGCGATCCGCCAGCCTGCGGCGGCTTGTGGCTTAAGGCCTTCACGATAACGGTTCATAACCTTCCTCCTTTTTGCTTACTTCCCTTTAAACACCGGCTTACGTTTTTCTCGCCACGCTTGGTGGGCTTCATGACTGTCCTCGGTCTGTCCTAAGATCATAAAACGATAGATGTCTGCTTGGGCGGCGTCTTTTAGTGAAGCAATATCGAGCCCCTTGTTGAGGGACTCTTTCGCTGTCTTGACAGCTAGCGGTGGTAACGCCGCCAAGCGGTTGGCGTAGTTGTAGGCCAGCGGTATGAGTTCCGCCAAGGGTACAACCTTGTTAACAAGACCAACTCGGTATGCTTCGGCAGCCGAGATGCGCTCCCCGAGCAAGACCATCTCCATGGCCTTGCCGCGCCCCACATAGCGCGCAAGACGGACCGCGCCGCCATAAGCAGGAATAATACCCAGGGGCACTTGTGGCAGGCCAAATTCTGCATTGTCTGAGGCGAGAATAATGTCACAACAAAGTGTGATGAGACAGCCAATGCCGATCGCATAGCCGTTGACCGCCGCCACCACCGGTTTAGGATAATCCGATACAGTGTTAAACACAGCGAACCCTCGCGGCGTGACCGTCGCCAAGTGTTCTCCAGCGGAAGACACTCGATGCGTGCGCGGATTCGCCAGATCAGCGCCGGCCGAGAACGCTTTGTTGCCTTTGCCAGTCAGGACCGTGACCAGCACTTCGGGGTCAGCCTCCATCGCAGTGAAGACGTCAACTATTTCTTCGGAGACTTGCACGCTCCAGGGATTATGTTTCTCTGGACGATTGAACGTGACCGTGGCGATCGGACCGTTCTTCTCATACGTGATCGTTTCGTAACTCATACTCCCTCCTTTGTGATTGAGCCATTGAGTGATTGAACGATTACGGCCTTTATCGATGATGCAACGACTTAATGAGTTTGTAAATTGTTGGTCTCGAATACAATGTGCCCCGCAGATTCTTGCGCCACGACTCGTGCTGTTACTTCAGCGGAAAGTTCAATGTGTCGATGCTCGGGAAATTTTTCTGGGTAGAGGAGTGGACGCAGGTAGAATTGGTCTGGACTGGGAACCTCGCCGCGACTCTTGTAAGGGCTGAGCACCCAGCCGCGCCGGAGAAATTCTGCGTTGAAATAGGATTCCCAGTGATCATTCAGCCAGTTCATTTTTTTGTGATAGTCGTGAAAACCCGCAGTCATCAAGTCGATATCTGTTGTCCAATACAAAACGATTAACGGGGTATAGCCGAGTCGTACGTCTTCTGGATACTCGCTGCGTTCGAGCCGCTCAGCCACCAGGATGAGTTTGCCGTCGTGGTCATACTGCTCGATGCGCAGCGGGCAGAAGAACTTTTTGTCTATCCAGTAAATAAGTTTACTACGGTAATAATTGGGCAGCCACGCTGGACGCGGAGTAGACTCGACCACGTAGCACTCTACCCCGCCGTCGTTCGTGTAGGACGGGTAGCTGTCTCCCATGGGCTTGAATGTTTTCGTGTCGCGCTCATAGGTCGTACCGTCTTGATTGGTGATCGTGACGAGTGGCCGGGTATTAGGGAAACGGACAGTCGAATACAGCGTATCTGTACCAAGGATTGTCCAGGTAAACTCCCACGGGTCTCGTCCTTGGAGATCGTCAAAACTTTGCGCGTTATTGGGGAAGCGATCTTCTCGACGCGGCTGCGGCTGACGACGGATGCGCCGAAGACTGGGACGATACATGTATCGGTCCTGCTTCTTGGTGAACGTGAGATCGGTGCGATACTCGAACCAGAGTTGTTGGTCACCGTCTGACTCCGGCGGATAGGTAAATTGTGAAAACGCTCGCATGTATTCGTGCCCCGGCGGCCAGCGCAACAACTCACCGATCCCATCTTTGGGCAGATAGAGGATCGAGGTGTTGTTCTTCATTGTGGCAAGAATGTACCCGCCGGCGGTCATACTTTGCACAACACTCAACCAGATATGCGAAAAGCGCGGTCGCAGCGTATCCAGCTCAAACGCAAGATAGCCCAGCTCTTCAGCAGTGTAAGGGGGTGAAAAAGGATAGGCTTCAGCAGGCAAATAGGGAATTTGGGGATCTCGTGGAGTGTCGGTGCGAAAATCCAGCTCCGCTCGCTCCTCTGGAGATAGTTCTTCTACTGTCTTCCACGTCTTCGTATTTCCCTGCATTTCCGCTTGCGTAAACCGAGCAAAGCCAGCGAGTGCGCTGCAGGCAAAAAACAGCATCAGAACGATGATGCACGTTCGGAGTTGGTGATTATTCATGGCTTGCCAATGTACTTTCTAGTTCCTGTAATTCTTTGATCAGCGCCGAGAGAACGGTCTGATTATCAAAAAGGGCCGCGCCGCTCATCGGCACCGTGCCTTTGATGGCGATGCTGATGACTTCGCCCGTGACATTATGAATGCAAGCGCGTACGAAGGTTCCCTCAAGCCAACGCCGGGCAAAGGTATCGTCAGCAATCGCAACTCGTAATGCCATAGCTTGTACTCCCCTAGGCAGATTTCTCCATCTTTGTTTAGCACTGACTCTCAGGGGCAAGCAAACAGTGACAGAGAATATTCTTATCCTCCGCTTGTCAAAAGGCATGATCACTAGCGACGAAGCGCCTTGACAGCCTCTGCCGAGCGGTGTAGCCCGAGGTAGCTAGGCCTAATATAAGGGGAAACCATCTATGGCGACTATGCCGCTCAAGGAAGTCGATAAAGTTGAGATTCTCACAATCCTCGACAACACGATCGACATGTTGTTGCCTGACGCCGACAAGGCGAAGCGCCTGCCCAGGACGTCGGATGCAATGACCCGCGAGAGCTTAATCGCAGAACACGGATTTTCTGCGCTCGTAAAGGTCAGCAACGGCAATACTTCTGAATCGTTACTCTTTGATGCTGGACTCAGTAAAAAGGGCCTCATCCACAACATGGATGTGCTTGAAGTAAAGCCGAAAGAGCTGCACACGATCGTGTTGAGCCACGGACACGCCGATCACACACGCGGTCTCATGGGTATGGTCGATCGCTTGGGCGAACGGAAGATGCCGCTCTTACTGCATCCCGACGCTTTCCTCGAACGGAAGGTGATTTTTCCGGATGGGCATGAGATCAACCTCCCGCCGCCAGACCGACGCATTCTTTCGCAAGACGGCATCGACTTCATTGAAGAGCGCGGGCCTTCTTATCTGCTCGGCGGCCTCGTGCTCGTGACTGGTCAGGTACCTCGCACCACGGATTTTGAGACGGGCTTTCCCTTACACTATGCTCTGCGCAACGATGAATGGCAGAAAGATCCCTACATTCACGACGATCAAGCCGTAGTCGTCCATGTACGAAACAAGGGGCTAGTCATTCTCACTGGTTGCGGACATGCTGGCGCTATCAACACGATCCGCCAAGCCCAGGAGCTGACTGGCGTGCAACAAGTGCATGCGGTGATCGGCGGTTTTCATTTGTCTGGCCCGTTGTTCGAGCCGATCATTGCTCCTACAGTAGCAGCGCTGAAAGAGCTGAATCCCGAACTGGTCGTACCAGCTCATTGCACGGGCTGGAAAGCGGTGCACGCCATCGCCCGCGAGCTGCCCCAAGCATTCGTGCAAAACAGTGTCGGCACTCGGTTCGTCCTGGCTCAGTAATCAATGAGGAGGGTTCCATGAAATTCATGTATCACTTGGTCCCCGCTGTACCCGCCACACCAGCTGAACGCGAGAGACTAGCGCCAATCGCCCATCGCACAGACAAGATCCAACAGATGCTCGACGAAATGATTACGCTGGCGCAACTCGGTGAAGAGCTGAATTTTAATGGGATCAGTTATTCCGAGCACCACTTCTACACGGAAGGGCTTGAAGCCGGCGCTACGCCGATTCCGCATCTGCTCAACATGCTCTTTCATACCAAGCGCATCAAAATTGGTCCGGTGGGCTTTGTACTACCCACGTGGGACCCGATTCGCCTCGCAGAAGATGTGGCGTGGGCGGATCATATATCCAAAGGCCGTGTGTTTGTCGGTCTAGCGCGCGGCTTTTTTCCACGCTGGGTCAACGTGCTCGGACAAAAATATGGCGTGCAACCGGGAACAATGGGTCCCGAAGCGGAGTTGCGTAATCGCGAGGTGTTCCAGGAACTGTTTGAGGTTCTCAAGTTAGCCTGGAAAGACGAACCATTCTCTTTTAACGGCAAATACTATCAAGTGCCTTTTCCTGCTACTGGACACGACTGGCCTGCCCGCGACGCTACCCGTCAATACGGCGCTCCTGGAGAAGTGGATGAACAGGGATGGCTGCGTAAAATTTCGCCGGTCCCCAAACCATACCAAAAGCCGCATCCTCCTCTGTTTCAAGCGCTCACAACTAATGAAGAAACAATTCGCTGGTCAGCACGAGAAAGCATTGTCCCTATGATGTTCTTGCCCTTCCCGGACCTCTCGATCAAAGGCGCCTCGGTCTACACTGAAGCGGCGAACGCAGCCGGATATTCGCTACGACTCGGACAAAATGTTGGGTTAGCGCGTCTCGTCTACATTGGTAAAACTAAAGAAGAAGCAATGCAGCGCGCCCGTGACGGATCGATCTTCCTCTTCAGTCGGTTCCATGCCCAGTTTGACAAGAATATCCCTACGGCCATTGAACCGCTCATCGAAGCGGGCGTCGCTTTTGTCGGCACAGTTGACGATGTACGCCGCCAGATGGCGGTTGTCAAAGAAAAACTCAATCCCGACTGGTTCATGGTTCTTTCGGATCAGGGTTTCCTGCCGCTGGATGTTATGAAAGAACAGATGGAGCTCTTCGGGACGAAGATTATGCCAGAATTGATGGAGTAAACGCTCAACACCTATTACTGTTCTTAGGAGGGGATTATGGAACAAGCACTTAAAGTCAAAATCCAGCCGCTGAACGCGGAAGCCTTCCAACCATACGGACAAGTGTTAAAACCCAAAGAGCTGATTTATCCAGAAACTGAGGAAGGCCGGGTGGCCATGGAGATGTTGCAGTTCAAGTATAGAGCCAACAACAAACGCATGGATCAATTGGCCATTCACTTTTCTTACAACCAAACCTTTATTCCCGTGCAGGGATCAATGGTGCTGGTGGTAGCGCCGCCGCCCCGCAATCGCGAAGCGGGGCAAGCCGGTTATGAACTTGATTATGAAAAAGTCGCCGCCTTCATGGTGGAGCCCGGTCAAGCTGCTTTTATCTTCAAAGGCACGTGGCATAACGCCATCACCCTCGGCAACGACTGCACGTTCATCAACGTCACCCGCAAAAACCCCGGAGAAGGGACGAGCCCAGGCGAAGAACTCGGAGGAAAAATCGAGAAGATCAGCACGATTCGGCCTTATGTGGAGTACATTGATCTGAAGAAGCGCGACAACCGAGTAATTGAGTTAGAACTATAAAGCCTGAAGGGGAAAAGGACCTCGGGGTTCTCAGTGTGAATTACAAAACAGACCAGCAAGGAGGTCTCTATGAAATTTGGTATTTTTTACGAATTGTCCGTTCCGCGCCCGTGGGATGGGGAAGCCGAACGGAAAGTGTACATGAACGCCCTCGAACAAGTCCGTCTCGCTGACGAGCTAGGGTTCGATCAGGTCTGGGCGGTGGAACATCACTTCTTAGAGGAGTATTCCCATTGCTCGGCGCCGGAACTGTTCTTAACTGCTTGTGCGGTGCAGACCAAGAAGATTAATGTTGGCCACGGCATCGTGATATGCGTGCCGGAGTTCAATCATCCCATTCGCATTGCTGAACGCGCCGCTGTGCTCGACATTCTTTCCGGCGGCCGCTTGCAGTTTGGCACCGGCCGGTCCGCCACCTGGACCGAATTGGGCGGCTTCCGCGCCAACCCAGATGAAACCAAGAAGAGTTGGGACGAATTCGTACACTGCCTTCCCAAGATGTGGATGCAAGAACGCTTCAGTTATGAAGGCCGTTATTTCTCCATGCCGTCCCGAGCCGTCCTGCCAAAGCCATATCAGAAACCGCACCCTCCTATGTGGGTGGCAGTCACCAGTCCCGGCACCGAGCTCGACGCAGCAGATCGCGGCATCGGCAGCCTTGGCGTGACATTTACCTCGTTCGCTGAACAAGAGGCTAAAGTTAAAGAGTATCGCCGTCGCATCCAGAACTGCAACCCGATCGGTGGATTTGTCAATAATCAAGTAAATACGGTCAACTTTCTCTATTGTCACGAAGATAACGAAACCGGCGCCAAAACCGGCATGCGCATGATCCAACACTTCAACTACCTGGCAGCGCAGCTTGACATGGCCAAAGAGGCGTTCCCGACCAAGTCGTATGCTTCCGCTGGGCTGCTCCCCTCGTTGCGACGACAAGCCTCCAGTCCTGGAGCGCTCGGTAGCGTGCCCGAAGGTATCGCAGTTGGTAATCCCGCCCGCTTAGTGCAAGAACTGAAGAAATGGGAAGCCTGTGGAGTTGATCGCGTCAGTTTCATGCTGAACGCCGCTGAAATCATTCCACAAGAACAAGTGCTCAACAGCCTGCGAATCTTCGCCAAGGAAGTGATGCCGGCGTTCGCTGACACACAAGCGCAAGCCGCAGCAGGAGGAGGACGGTAATGCCGCAGTTTGGTAAACAAGATGTACAGTCGGTGGTCGCTCGTGCTCCATTGATGAGCGGCTTCGACACCGACGCCTGGGAGTTGAAGGGAGCGGAAATCCTTAACCTTGCTTTTGAGGTGGTGGAAGGACCAGCCGAGTTTCTCGTGTCGCCCGCGTTACATCCCAGCATCCCGCCGTATGCGACGTTGACCGTGGCGCGTTTCCCCAGCAGTCCGATCGGCGCCTTCATGCTCGCCCGGGTGTGCCTGGTTGTGCGCGCCGGCATCCGCCCGCGCGGGCTGCTGCTCGGAGCCTACACAGACTCGGAGAAAGCAGTTGAGGAGTTACGTCGGCGCTGGGGCTTCACCGTTGCCCGGGCGGAGGTCTCGCTGCAAGCGCGTCATGACCGGGTGATCGGCGCGGTCGTACGAGATGGACAGACGATCCTCAATATGGAGTTAGAAAATCCCGAACAGATTTCCGGTTCAGATGTCACCTATCTCGACAGCTTGCATTTAGCCCGTGTGACGGAAAATGGCAAAGAAACGCCGGTGATCGTGCAAGTCGATCCCGAGTATGTTTTCCAAAACGCGCAACGTGGCCGAGCCCGTCTGCTCGCGTTGCAATCTGACGCCTGGGGCGGCGAAAACCGTCTCCGCTGCACGAATCCGATGCATGCTACCTTCTGCCGTTGTGATACAGACTTCCCCCACATTCGCTTTGGTATGGACCCCTCTATTCCAGCAACCCAGGGAAGCCGGCGGTTAGCAGCGTAAGCGCGACTTCACGGAGTACATCTCAAGGGCGCGTGCCACTGCTGGCTTGTCCAGCAGTGCAGCGAACGATCACGGGTAGCAAGCTACCCGTGGCGCCCCAAAATCCACATTTTGGAGTATTCCGCATAGAGGCGGTTTTCAACTCTTCCTCGCCACCCACACCTGCTCACCGCCGTACCGAAAAGCTCCGCGCTGAAAGTCGCCATATAACGCTTCTACTTTGAAACCACATAACTCAAGCAAATAGCGCATCTCGTAACGGTAGATATATCGTATCCTGAGCGGGCTGTACGTCTTCGTCAACACTTTGCCGCTGTCATCAAGCTCTTCAAAGATGAAAGCGCCGTCGAGCAATTGACGCTCTTGATCGTATTGGCCGGTGAACCACAGGATGATGCGCCGCCCCGTCTCCGGATCAATACATTCCGAATCCCTACGTAAAGCAGAACCATGCGGTCCCATTCCTGCAGCGATCAGTTCCAGGTCTGGATCGAATATATTCAGCACGAGCCGTCCGTTCTCTACGAGGTGATCGCGAATACATGTCAATGCTTGTCGCTGATCTTTGGAAGTCAATAAGTGCAAAAATGCTCGATACGGAATCGTGACCAAATTGAACCGTCGCTCCAAAGAGAAAGTACGCATGTCGCCTTCCACCAGTTGCACGTGCGCCTGCGTCTCAGCACTACATCGAGCCAGTTTCCGTCTGAGAATCCCCAGCATTGACGAGGAGAGGTCAAGACCGACAACATTGACTCCAGCTTCTGCCGCGGGCAAGAGAATACGACCCGTTCCGCACCCCAACTCCAGCACCGGCGACCCGGCTTTCTGCGCCTCTTCGACATAGAATTGCACATCGCCCGCCAAGCCGGGAAAACAGTAGTCATAAAACCGCACCCCGTCTCCAGTGTAATCGTTCACTTTGCCCTCCTACAACGAATGACTGCAGCCGGCGTATGGATCAAATTCGGAGCTGAGCCCAGTGCGCCCGATCTTTCGCCGCACCTCATCGAGCGACAAACGAAAGTAGACCGGCCGATTGTGCGCGCAAGCATGGGGGTCCGCCGTCGTAGTCCAAGTTGTTAACAATTGCTCCTGTGTTTCCCTTGGTAATACCTGTCCGGCTTTCAATGCGCCCAGGCAGGCAAGCGCTTGGTGAAAATCTTCTTTACCATTTTGCACCCGCGTGAGTAAGCGAGAAAAAATCAAAGCTGATTGGCGCGGATCAATAAAGTCCGGTACGGCGCGCAACGCCACTACCTGCGGACCAAAGGGATCAATGGTAAATCCACAGGCCGCCAATTCATCGGCATGCGCTTCAAAGAACGTACGCTCGCCAATGGACAAATTCACTACTTGTGGCGCAATGAGTTGACGAGGAGAAATGCGCTGGTGTTGCAACTGTTCGTAGAGAATACGTTCTTCAGTCGCATGTTGATCAAGTAGATAGAGATGCCCTTCAGCGACAGTCAGCAGAAACGTATTTTCCACTTGACCCACAAGCGTAAAGCCATGCGTAGTCTCTGGGCCATACTTGGCATTTGACTCCGTCACCTGACCAGCCTGCATCCAGGCCGGTTGTGAGCGCCGCAGTAGCGCGCCTCGCACCAAATCGTGCACGGCGAGATCGTCCCGAAAGCGCACCTCAGTTTTCGCGGGATGCATATTCACATCCACCTGCGAGGGATGGAGTTCAAGAAAGAGAAACACCATACCACCTTCGCCTGGCAGCGCCTCACGCACTGCACGATAGAGCACGCGGTTGCGTACGGGACGATGATTGACGAAGAAATAATAGCGACGACGCCACACCTCTTCGTTCGCCAATACAAAACCCGACACTCGACCAGCCAAGCCAGAGTCCGAAAATTCCTCCAGCCCGGCTGCGGCCTCCCGTCCGAAACAAGCAGTGATGCGCTCGGAGAGAAAAGTGCTCGGAAACCCATAGACCTCGCGGCCGTCAAAGGACAACGAAAAACTCTTCTCAGGAAACGCAAGCGCAAAACGCGTGAAAGCTCCCATGATGTGGCCATACTCCGTACGTAGACTGCGCAAGAATTGCCGCCGTGCAGGAGTGTTATAGAAGAGATCCCACACTTCAACTGTCGTACCAAGCGGGGCGCCGGACTCAACCGGAGGCGTTACTGTTCCCCCTTCAACCCGCACCTCTGTACCGAGCGCCTCGTCGCGAGTGCGAGTTAGAAAGCGCACCCGCGCAACCGATGCAATGCTCGGCAACGCTTCGCCCCGAAAGCCGAAAGTGCGAACGACGCTTAAGTCGGACTCCGTGAGAATCTTGCTCGTGGCAAACCGTGCAAATGCCAGTTGGGCTTCTACTGCGGTTAGCCCGACGCCGTCATCCGTCACGCGAATCAAACGGCGGCCGCCTTCTTGGATCTCTACTCGAATAGTGCTGGCCCCTGCATCCAAGGCATTTTCGATCAGTTCCTTCACTACACTCGCGGGTCGTTCAATCACTTCTCCGGCGGCGATACGTTGCTGAAGTGCAGGAGTGAGAATATGGATAGGCATCGCAATACTAAGTCCCGAGTGCTGAGTCCTGACTGTCTGTTGCTGCTTTGCTTGGTGAGTCTCTGTTTTTACTAGAATCACCCGCGGTGGTAAAAGTCCAGACTCCCAGCTACAAATCATTTCATTGCAAGCTGTACACATCACTGTAGGAGGGTGGTTATGAACATTGGCATTCTCACGCCGGCAACGTCAGACACGAAAAACATTGTCGAGATTGCGCAACGCGTAGAAGGATTAGGGTTCGAGTCTTTATGGATTCCTGAACATCCTGTGATTCCAGTAGACTTCAGAACTCAGGTGCCTGGCGGTGGAACACTGCCACGCCATTACAATCGCTGGGCTGATCCCTTTATTGCCCTGACTGTGGCGGCGACGGCGACGAAGAACTTGAAGCTGGCGACCGGCATCTGCCTACTGCCTGAACGAAACGCCCTGATGACTGCGAAGGTAATCGCGTCACTCGATATGTATTCTAGCGGCCGGGTGATTCTCGGCGTGGGCGCGGGCTGGTTGCGAGAAGAAACCGAAGCGATGGGTTCTAATTTCCGTCTCCGTTGGCGGCAGTTGCGAGAGACCACGGAAGCCATGCGCATTTGCTGGACCCAACCTGAACCCAGCTACCAAGGTGAGCTGGTGCAGTTCCCGCCAGTGTACTGTGACCCAAAGCCGGTGCAAAAATCTGGTCCGCCGATCTTCCTCGGCGGTCATGTGCCGAAGGCGCTTGAACGTGTGGCGCGCACGTACGACGGCTGGTGTCCACTTTCGTCTGACGTCGCGGATTACAAAACTAAGGTCGCAACGATTCGCCAGCTCGCCAAAGAATTTGGCCGCAATCCTGATGCACTGCAGATGTCCGCATTTGTTGATCCTGAAAATGGCGCACTCTCAACGGATACGTTGAAAGCCTACCGCGACGCCGGTGCTAGTCGGATCGTGCTCTTTTCACAAGCCTTCGCCAAAGAAATTGCTGAAGGCAAAGCGATGGAGTGCATTGACCGCGTCGCTCCAGTCATCGAGCGGGCGCAGAAGGTGTAACGCACCTGGGGCCTGTAGGGGCACAGCGCCGTGCCTCTACGAAATCAGGGCTACATTGCAGACTCGTAGGGTGCGCTTGCGCACCGTCTTGTTGCAGAAAGAGGGTAAACTCTATGAAAGCAATGGTGATCATTCCCAACCCTGTCGGCAAAGGCGGAACCTTAGAATGGCGTGAGGTGCCCGATCCCCAGCCCCAATCAGGACAGTTGCTTATTCGCGTCAAAGCCTCGGCCCTGAATCGTGCTGACTTGTATCAACGTCAGGAGGCCTATCCGACGGTGATGTCGGGCAGTGCGAACACGCTCACTATTGCAGGCCTAGAGTGTGCAGGCGAGGTTGTGGGCGCGGGTGCGGACGTGAGTGGCTTCAATATCGGGGACCGGGTGATGTCGATGTGTTTCGGAGGTTATGCCGAATATGTCGCTGTGGACCACCGTATTGCCGTCCAGGCGCCCGAGCGGTTGAGCTGGCAAGAAGCTGCGGCTATTCCAGTATCCTACATGACCGAACACGACGCCATTGTCACCAATGCGCGATTGCAGCCGGGTGAGTCCGTATTGATTAACGCCGCTTCATCGGGGGTTGGCGTTCCGGCCATTCAACTTGCCAAACTCTTTGGCGCAAAACCGATCATTGGCCTGAGCGGAGACTCGGCGAAACTCGAACGCCTTAAGCCTATCGGCATTGATCAGGGCGTTAACTATCGAGAAGAGAATTTTGCCGACGCCGTCTTGAAACTGACGGATGGAAAAGGCGTCGATATTGTTATCGATCACGTAGGGGCGTCCCAGTTTCAAGATAATATGCGCTGCATGGCGCTGCGGGGTCGATTGGTTAGCGTCGGGCGGCTGGGAGGCAACAATAGTGAAATCAATCTGGACTTTCTAGCACTGCGTCGCTTACAGTTGATCGGCGTCACCTTTCGCACTCGTACGATGGAAGAACGCGCAGAAATCGCCAAACGCTTTACCACGGATGTTTTGCCCGCCCTGGCCGACGGGCGCTTACGACCGGTACTCGATCGTGAATTTCCTCTCAAAGAGGCGTTAGCGGCGCAAGAGTATCTTGCTTCCAACGCACAGCTTGGCAAAGTCACATTAACAGTCTAACCGTCATGACTCCAGCTATTCAGGCCCTCAAAAAAGCCGGAGTACAGTTCGAGACGCGTGAGTATCAACACGACCCGCGCGCTGAGTCATACGGACTTGAAGCGGCGGAAGCGCTCGACGTCCCGCCCGAACACGTGTTCAAGACGCTCATTGTCAAACTCGATACTCGAGAACTGATAGTTGCTATTGTACCGGTTCATAAAAACTTGGATCTCAAAGCGCTGGCCGCCGCGGTCAAGGTCAAGAAGGCTGACATGGCGGAGATCGTCGAAGCCGAACGGACCACAGGGTACGTGAAAGGCGGCATTAGTCCGTTTGGCCAACGTAAAAAACTGAGAACTATTGTTGATGCTAGCGCCGAAACGTTAGAACACATGTTTGTCAGCGCCGGACGACGCGGGATTGATATTGCGTTGCGCCCAGCGGACCTCATCCATCTGTGCAACGCGCTCACCGCACCCCTTTCTAAATGACTTCGATAAAGGAAGAATAACAGCTCTTTAGGAGGACCCATGCAATACACAAAGCTTGGCAATACCGGCGTCACAGTCTCCCGCATCTGTCTCGGCTGTATGAGCTACGGCGACGGCAAATGGCGCGAATGGACGGTCGGCGCCGATGAAGCGCGAGACCATTTCGCCCTCGCTCTCGAAGCCGGAGTCAACTTCTTTGATACTGCCGATGTCTACTCGACGGGCGTCAGCGAAGAGATTACCGGTCGCTGGCTCGGCGAGATGGCGGCGCGTGATGATATTGTGGTGGCGACAAAAGTGAATGGCCCAATGGGGCCCGGACCCAACCGTCGTGGTCTCAGCCGCAAGCATATCATTGAGGCGTGTGAGAATTCTTTGCGCCGCCTCAAGATGGATTATGTCGATCTCTACCAAATTCATCGCTGGGACTACACCACGCCAATCGAAGAGACCTTAGAAGCGCTCGACTCTCTCGTGCGGAGCGGCAAGGTGCGTTACCTCGGCGCTAGCAGCATGGCGGCCTGGCAATTCTCCAAAGCGCTCTACACCGCCAAAGAACACGGGTGGCTTCGCTTTGTGACGATGCAAAATCACTACAACCTCATCTATCGTGAGGAAGAGCGAGAGATGAACCCCTTGTGCATTGATCAAGGAGTAGCACTGATCCCATGGAGTCCATTGGCGCGCGGTCTCTTAGAAGGGGATCGTACACGCCGACCTGGAGAGGGCCCCACTAAACGCGCGCAGACAGATAAGGTTGCGCGTAATCTCTATTTCCACGAGAACGACTACGAAGTCGCTGTCGTCGCGCAACAGATTGCGCAACAACGTAGCGTGACGCCGACTCAGCTCGCCTGCGCCTGGATTCTCCAGGCCCCTGGCGTCGCCGCGCCGATTATTGGCGCAACCAAAATTCACCACCTCAAACAAATCTTCGAAGCAGTAGACATCAAGCTCTCTGCTGAGGAAGTAGCAGTGATGGAGGCGCCCTACCGGCCTCATCCAATCGTAGGCTACGAGCATCCGTCGCCAAAAAAGATGGTGAAATGAAAGTAGGCTTGTTTGATCAGCTGAGTGCGGGGGCGCTGAAGAAAGAAAGTTTCCTCAACCCTGCTTTACTCAACCGTGCAGCTCTATAGGATCGGACCCACAATTTTTTTGTAGAGGGAGGCGCGTTCATGGCTCAACCTATCGATGTGCATTACTGGCCCACGCCGAATGGCTGGAAAGTCACCATCATGCTCGAAGAACTCGGAGTCCCTTACAACGTTATTCCGGTCAACATTGGCACAGGTGAACAGTTCAAGCCTGGTTTTCTCAAAATCTCGCCGAACAATCGCATGCCTGCTATTGTCGATCCCGAGCCCTTAGGTGGCGGCGCGCCACTGGCCATTTTCGAATCTGGCGCTATCTTAGAGTACCTTGCCGAGAAATACGGCCAGTTCATGCCCAAAGACACGCGTGGCAAATATGATGTACTCCAGTGGCTCTACTGGCAAATGGCTAACCTGGGTCCCAACTCTGGACAAGCCAACCACTTCCGCAATTACGCGTCGGAAAAAATCGGCTATGGCATTGATCGATATACGAACGAGGTTAATCGCCTTTACGGTGTCATGAACATCCAGTTAGCGGACCACGAATTCCTCGCGGGCGACTACTCGATCGCCGATATGGCTTCCTGGCCATGGGTTATTCTCTACGAACGCATGGGACAAAACCTCAACGAGTTTCCCCATCTCAAACGTTGGATAGACGCGGTGGGTGCGCGCCCCGCCGTGGTGAAAGGCAAAGCTGTCGGACAAGAAATCCGTGCAGAAATGAGTGAAGAAGCCAAGAAAGTGCTGTTCGGGCAACGAGCGCGAAAATCATAAGAGAAACCAGTGTGGCGGCGCGTTGACATTATGGGGATTTATTCGCCAGGTTTGAGAATAAACCCCATAGTAAGAAAATTTCTGTCGAAGCCAAAAACTTCTCTAATCTTACGGTCACGGGCAACAACGAAACTGGTACAATCTACCACTGAGAAGACCTGATCGTCATAAGTACGAAAAATATCGAGCGCCCTCCCATGTACTTCCTCGGTCACCCATACCATCGTCAGACGGCCCCCTTGTATGAGATTCTGGATGACGGTGTCGAAGGCGAGAGCCTTTTGGTGATCGTAGTGGTAACGGATATAGGTATACGTTTCAAGCATGACATAGTTTGTCGTCAATAACGGCGTCAATGCCCGCGCCAAGCGACGGGCGTGGGCGGCGGCAGACGGATGCGGTTGATCTCGACGAACAGCCAATGCAATCCAGGCTCCCGCATCAACAAAGACTGTCTTCACGATTTACGTCCGTAAAGATAATGGTCATGGTGCAGCGCGCCATCGCTCGGGGCACCAGTGTCGTCGCAAATCCCTATAAGATCTAAGAGCGGATCAGAAGCCCTGCCTGAACGGATGCGGCCGCATTGGTCAACATAGCTCTTCACGGCGCGTCGAATATGTTCCGCCGCCGAGAGGCCAGTTTCTTTAGCAAGTTTTTTTAGTGAATTGTCGCTCGCTGCATCGAGATAAATCTGTTTGCGTTTTAAAAGCATATACATTACTCCAACAACGATTTATACAGCATAGGATGCTGAGCGAATAGACTACCTTTAGAGGCGCCGGCAAGTTGACATTGAGGCAACGCCCACACAATAATTCAGAACTATAAAGGAAGAGACCGACCGTACGGTGCAAGCAAAGACTCGATAGCTGGAGGCGGTCGTGTCACCGTTTTTACTCCAGCACTCCCGCTGCTGCTAGTTCAGTAATTTGTTCTTCACTGTAGCCCAGTAATGTTTCCAATATATACTGGTTGTCACGGCCAATCGTCGCCGCGGCGCCTCCGATGCGTGCAGGCGTACGCGACAGTCGGAAGCGCGAGCCTTCCACCGTGGTGGTCCCTTGCGTCGGATGCGTCAGTTGCACAAAGTGGCCCTGATGTCTGAGTTGGGGATCATCGGCCAGTTCATGAATGGTGCGCACGGCGCTCGCAGGAACACCGCGCTCTTGCAACGCGGCCTCTAGTTGCAACGGGACTTTGTCTTTGGTCCAGGCAGCAATCTGTTCGTCCAATATATCTTGATGCGTCAGTCGATCTGCCATCGTCGCGAAACGATCATCTTGCAGCAAATCCGCTCGGTTCATAGCAGTACACAAGGAGCGCCACTGTTCTTCGTTAGTCACCGCGATTGCAACCCATCGATCGACGCCAGCAGCTGGGTAGACGCCGTGCGGTGCGTAATGACCGTCGCGATTGCCATTGCGATTGTGAACACGACTATTTACGGCATAGTCCAAAAGCGCCGGCGCGAGAAAATGCAACGCTGCTTCCGCCTGTGACAAGTCAATATGCTGGCCCTGGCCAGTACGGCGCTTGTACTCCAACGCTGCGAGTATGGCGGAGGCGTTAAACCACGGCGCGATATAATCTGTGTAAGCGCCAAAAGGACCAGCCGGCGGGCGGTCCGGCCAACCCGCCAGGTTAGCGAAGCCCACTACCGCGGCTGCGAGGTTGCCGAACCCGGCAAACTGCGCCATCGGCCCGGTCTGCCCCATCAGACAGGTGCTCAGCATAATGAGGTCCGGTTTCACTTTTCGCAGTGATTCGTAATCGAGACTCCACGCGCGCATCGCTTTGGGTGAGAATGATTCCGCCACCACATCCGCCCAACGCACGAGATCCAAGACCACGTCACGCGCTTCCTTTTTCGAGAGGTCGAGCGTCAACATGCGTTTACCGGCGTTCATGTTGAAAAACAGCCCAGAGGCTTCGGCCCCGGGTCGTCCATCGTGGAACGGCCCTACCGTGCGTGTAGCGTCGAAACGATGCGTGGATTCAACACGGACAACCGTGGCTCCATAATCCGCCAGCATGCGCGTCGAAGCTGGCCCAGCGATCGCCCACATAAAATCGAGAATTTTCACATCGGCTAGAGGGAGAGTAGTCGTCATGGTTTTTTCTCTTTCAGTGTAAGATTCCACCGTGTTCCTCAAATGACTCTCTTGCTTCGCAGCTCATCATACTGCTGTTCCGTCATGCCTAATTCGCCCCTATAGATCTCGTGGTTGTGCTCCCCTACTGTCGGCGGACGGCGGCGATAGACAATCGGTGACTTGCTGAACTGCCCGAACGGTCCAGGATAACGCACGGATCGTCCCAATTCGGGATGGTCGCAATCACGCCAGTATCCACGAGCCGCGAGCTGCTCACTTTGTGACATTTCCTCGATCGTGAGAATCGGAGCGATCAAGAGTGCACGTTCGAGCGCGACCCGCAGGAGTTCCGCTTTCGTTTTGCTTTTGGTGAAATTTTCGAGGATCAGCTTGAGCCGCTCGTATTCTGCAAGCGCCTCGGGTTCGCCAAAGAACACTTTGCCCATCGCCACCCAATCCTGATCACGCGTCGCCGTATCACAGAACCCTTCTTCACAGACCCACTCCATCAAGCGACGTGTGAAATGCGCGATCGCCGAGCCAAAGAGAAACGCGATGGATACATGGCCATCCTTCGCCGGCCAGACGAGACGTACATTTAAGGGACCCATCTTGGCGCCACCGGCAAGACGCTGGAAGTCGCGGTCTCCTAACGGCGCAGACAGCAAGCCGGACTGCGTGGCTTGAGCGGTCGCTTGTTGAGCAGAGACATCTACATACTGGCCCTGACCAGATCGTTGGCGCTCGTGGTGGGCGATCAATGCAGCCACAGCGGCTTGGGCGCTCGCGTGCGTATAGCCTTGAGGTACGCTTACGCGCACCGGCGGACGATCATCGTCCCCGGTCAATACGAGCGGACCACTGGCAGCCAAAATGATCAGATCGCTGTCAGCGTAATGCGCCTTTGGGCCATCTTGCCCAAAGGGAGTAATCGACACGTAGACTAGCGCTGGGTTGATAGCCGCAAGATCAGCATACCCACAGCCGTACTGTGCAAGCGCACCAGGCATGTCAGATTCGAGCAAGAAATGCGCGCCAGCGGCTAAGCGATGCAGAATCGCTTTGCCTTCTGACGTCGTCAAGTCGAGCGTGATGCTGCGTTTGTTGCGATTGTAAGCCCACCAGAATAACGAACGGTCCGGGTGGGGCTGGTCTTGATAAAATGGCCCGAGTTTGCGGGCGGGCGATCCGCCTGGCGGTTCAACCTTAATCACATCGGCGCCAAGGTCGCCGAGGATTTGCCCACAGAGCAGGCCGCGTTCGGTTGTGAGGTCCAGCACGCGATACGGACTGAGCACGATCCCCCTCCTTAAACAGCGGAAAAGACAAGCCAGAGGCTCATTCGCCTTCTCTGCTTATTTCTCAGCCTTCGCTTATCACAAAATGCAGCTTGGCGCAGCGGGACCACTCTCTGCAACAGAACAGCGTCGAGTTATTCTAGAGAGGCATACACATGGCCTAGCAAAGCAAGCAAAAGACAGCTCTCAGCCATGAATGCTAGAGGCGCCATGTAGATCATTCCTGCGCTCATTGCGATGGTTAACAAGACGATCCAACTGTGGACGCCAAAACGACACCAGGGCTTTTTTATGGCAAAGAGAAGGAAAACCACCACGAAACCAGCCACGCTGAGGGGTCCCCCTTGGAAGATGAGAAATTGGGCGCTGCTCAGCGGCGCCTGGAACGTATAGCCAGCCCAGTTCGATCCCCAGTACGCGGAGAGGACTATCGCAAGCCCCGCAGTCAAGAGAGAAAGGGCGCGTCTCAAGGCAAATTCCGTCTTGGACAGTTGTAGACAAAAAAGAGCAATCAAGGCAGCTAGCATACTAGGAAACCAATTTTGCGGAATACCGTCTACTCCTTCTTCGCCGGTTGATAAAATTGGGCTCGCCCATTGCAACATAAACATGCTGATGGCAGACACGCCGACGAAGAGCGCTGCTCCTGCTAACAGTGGCCTGCGTTTCAAAACAAGAGGAAGTTCGAGGTTCCCGACCTGATCTCTCCTTGGATTTTCTTTGACGGCGATTGAAAGATAGATTGCCATGGCGCAGAAAAACGACAACGAACCGAAGATCTCTGATCCCTCTTCTACAAGAATATGCCAGATTGGTCGTTGCCCGGGAGCAATGTCCGCAAGCGACGCTAAGACGCGCATTTCAATCTTCTCCTGCAGAGGCACACTCAGAAACAAGATCACTCCCAGCGTCAAAAAAAGGAGGGCCCGAGGATAGCGCTTCAACTGCACCCAACCAAAAATAAGCATGAACAGCCCAACTCCGCAAATGGGTAAGATGAGCACCGAGGTCCACCCCAACGACCCGCTACCCAACGAGCGTAAGCCTGGGATCAAGCCAATGCCCTCATGCAATGACCCAACTTCGTCAAGAGACAATCCCCAAAACAAGAGAGCGAAAATAACCCAACCCCAACTCAGAAAGCGTTCGAAACTCGAGCGTGCGCGCTGGATATCGGCGGCGAAACACAAGAGAGAAAAGACGGCTACGAACAGCAACAACATGGAAGAGTACCAAGCCGCCAGCACGTTCTCGTCCGCCAGATTACACTGCACCAAAAAAGACGTGAGGAAGAGCGGGGCCGTTTGCCAACCGTCTGCCGGCAATTGGCGAAAGAGATACGTGAAATACGCAGTGCCGCCAAGAAAGAAAAGATTCCCGATGAGGATTATAGCTGCGAAGGTAAGAAGTCGTTTCTGAGAAACATTCACCTGAGTGAAAAATGTCGCCTCAACTGACGGTGAGCTTACTGACCACAAGAGAGTGAGCGCCCACCCGATGACCACACACGCAAAAATGAGAAGTCCGATTTCAGGAAACCCGATAACCCCGCTCCCAGGGATTTCCCGCACCAACACAGAAGAAGCGCGGACGGCGATTACGGCGCCAGTTTGAGCGAGGGCGCTATAGCCACCATCCCACACTGGCGTGATCTGACTTTCACGCGGAGTTTTTGTAATGAGGAAACCGTAATCGATTGTTGCGTCTGCCGGAACTTGAATGCTCGCAGTAAAACTTTTCCCATCTTTCCCTCTCACCATGGGTGTGTGAAGCATATTATTTTTCACCCAGGTCCCAGGAGGGCGTAATTCTTCCGGTACAGGCTTCCACCCGTTAATTCCCCAGACGAAAAACACTTCGCCAGCATGGGAAATGAAGTAGTGGATGTTCTGCTCAACCTGTGTCTCTGCAGCGGTCACTCTCCCATTGAAAGCTGCGTAAACTATAAACAAGGTAAAAAAGAACACTCGTAGACGGTTCATGCAATAGTCTCCCTCAGAGAAGCATTCTGCTTACCCTCTCTTTATTCAGTTCACCATGAGAAACAGTTCTGACCTCAGACGACGCTACACGTCTCCAGGCAGAGTTCGTGGAGAACAAAGAGACATATCGGCAGGTCGTCAGAATAATGGAACAATAATGAACGAGCGTCTTCGCACTCATCCTGGACGCTGAGTTTTTCGTCTGGCAGGGCTTTCCAACCTTAGCCTCTGTCTGCTATCAAACAGGAGACACATTTACATACACCCCCGGAAAAAGGAGCAGTGGGTATGATTATTGGTTACTTTACTGAACGGCCGTATCGCTGGGTGCCTGAAGACGAAGTGCTCAGGAACGAAGGCTTCTTTGCCGTGTCGAATAAGTATTTCGACCGTGAGAAGGCCGCGGACGACTACAACTATTGGCTTGACGAGTACTGTTATGCTGAAGAACTCGGCTTTGATGCATTGATGTTAAATGAGCATCACGGTAACCCCTTCTGCATGGGCAGCGTTATGAACGTGGAAGCCGCGATTCTGGCGCGCATCACGAACCGAGCGAAGATCGTATTGATTGGTAATCCTCTGCCGGTGCTGAAGCATCCGCTCCGTATGGCGGAAGAACTGGCTGAGATCGATCTGATCTCGCGCGGGCGTTTGGTCGCCGGCTGGGTGCGCGGCGCCGGTAGTGAACAATTTTTTAACAACGCTAATCCCGCCTATAACCGAGAGTACTTCAACGAGGCCCATGACTTCATCATTCAAGCATGGACAAAGCCCGGCCCGTGGCGCTACGAAGGTAAACATTTCCACTATCGTCATGTGAATCCGTGGGCGCTGCCGTATCAGAAGCCACATCCGCAAATGTGGATTCCTGGCGTGTTGAGCCCGGAAACGGTGCGCTGGTGCGCCGAACGCGGCTATCCGTATCTTGGGTTGGTCACCAACCTCGGCCCGACCTGTGATATCTGGGACCTTTATGCTGATGTGGCGGCGGAAAACGGCTACCAGGCTGGCCCCGAGAACTTCGGCTATTTGATGGGCGTCTTCGTAGCAGAAACCGAAGAGAAAGCTCAGGAACTCGGGAAAGGATTTGTGTATGGCGGCGGCGCCAACGCCTTCTCGAAACCAGAACATACTCTACCACCGGGCTACAACTCCAAAGGCGCGATCCGTTTACTAGGACGGCGCCCAGGCGGTGGCTGGGTGGGTCTCAGCGCGGACCGGCTCAAAGAGATGCAAACCGGTAAAAAAGCAGACGAAGGCAAGAATTACGATGAGATCCGCAAAAAACTTGAAGGCGCTTATCAACGCGCTCAAGACAATCTGCTCATGGTCGTCGGCACACCCAAGACTGTTACCGAGAAGATCAAGTCAATCTTGAGCGTATTGCGCAACGGCATCTTCACCGTCTTTCAGGTGCAAGGTCCGGTTACCAATGAAGAGCGTATGACCAGTATGAGGCTGTTCGCCCAAGAAGTGATGCCGGCCTTGAAAGAGCATGCCAAGGCAATTGACCTCAAGGATCCTTTCGAGCGCTATCCAGGGTCAGTGAAATTACAACCTGGAACGAAGCGGCTGCCAGTGGTGGACCGCACTCCGCTGAAAGACCTGAAAATCGACACCAGCGCTACTGGGGTCTAGTCTACTTTCTACCGGGGCGCTCACCCGAACGCCCCGACTTTCTCTCCTTCCGCTGTCTTCCATCTCTGTTTCTGTCCTCCTTTGGTCTCTCAGCGGTGGTGCAGTTTCGTTTTGGTAGGGGCTCAGCATGCTGAGCCCCTACGGAAAAGCCGATCCGATCGTGAGGCGGAGAATCAAAGATGAGCACACTGTACCACATGACTCTGGTAGCGATCCGTAGTAAGAAGAAGGCAAAAGGAGGGCATCATGAGCGCACAAGCATTAAACATCATGCTCGTCGATCTCTTTCGCTCAGAGGAAGCATTGACGCAGTATCAAAATGATCCGGACGCCGTCGCAGCGCAGTATGGGCTGACGCAAGAAGAGCAAGAGCGACTCAAAGCCAAAGACATGGGCTGGTTGTACACGAAAGGCGGCGTGCACCCGTATATTCTCGTGCAGTATTCTTTTGCAATTCGTCACGAATTACCGCAGTACCTTGCGCAGCTGCAAGCAGCGACAGGACAACAAGGGGCGACACACTAACACGTGTTGCGTCACGCAACACACATGATGCAACGTAAGGGCAAGAGTCTACGCATCACGTAGCACGCACCACAAAACAGGAGGCTTCATCATGGCGCAAATCGTAGCAGCAATGGCGTCGGTTCATGTTCCCCTCTTAACGAGTGCACCCCATATGGCTGATGAGGCCATGTGGGAGAAAATTCATGGCGGCTTCAACACCCTACGGGAAACGCTCACTGCCTCGGGCGCGGACACGGTTGTGGTCATTTCTGATGAACACTTCAATGCGCTCGATCCCCGCCGTTACCCGACCTTTGGCGTGGTCGCAGCGGAGACCGGGGTGGGTCCGGTTGAGAACTGGCTTGGCATTCCGCGCAACAGCCTCAAAGTGAACTTTGCTCCGGACTTGGCGGAAGCAGTGTTACGCGAAGGCGCACAGCAGGGATTCGATCTGACGAGAGTTGGGGAAGCGGGGCTAGAACATGGGTTCGTGACCGTGCTCAATTTCCTCACCCCGAAGTGGGATCTCTCGTATCTCTGGCTCATTCAGAACTGCGTACTGCCGCCGCTCCCAAGCGTCAAGCGCTGCTACGAGTTCGGTCGCATGGTGGGGAATGCGATCCGCAACGCGGGCGGCTCGCGCCGGGTGGCGATCCTTGGCACTGGTGGACTCTCACACGCCGTCGGCACCCCAGACATGGGGAAGATCGATCCCAAATTCGACAAAAAGTTTCTCAAGCAGCTATGCGCCAATAGCCCGGCGCTGCGCAAAATCACCGATGCGGAAATGGATGCGGTCGGCTTCGGCACTCATGAAATCCGTAACTGGGTCGCTGTGGCTGGCGCCGTCGAAGGCGCCAAAGGCGAAGTCGTCATGTACGAAACGACAATGGCGGTCGGCTTCGGCATGATGCAGTTTCAGCTGGCGGCGTAATCGGTCACATCCTTATTAGACACGAAAGACAAGAAGTAGGGGCGGCCCCCTGTGGTCGCCCGAGAATGGGTAAGAATGAGAGTCTGCTCCCCACGGAGAATGAACAATTTAGAAATTAGAAAGCAGCTTTTTCACAAACTGTTCGGTTGATTCCTTTCTGAGCGAGGTGTCATATGGCCGCCATTTATCGTGCTGACACGATCGGTTCACTCCTTCGCCCCGCTTTTTTGCACGAAGCTCGTCAAGCGTGGACGAAAGGCAATCTTCCCATACACGAATTTAAACGCGCTGAAGATCGCGCGGTTGATAGAGCCCTTTCCCTCCAGGAGCGGGTTGGACTGGAAGTCGTAACAGACGGTGAGATGCGACGTTTGGTCTTCACCGGAACTCTGACTGAAGCGATTGACGGTTTCTCTTCCGCTCCCACTCCGACCTGGCGCTGGCATGGTCCAAAACCGGAAGATGACATGGACTTTCAACTACCCGTGTGCATCACCAGCAAAATTCGCCGACGCCGCTCGCTCGCCACTGAAGAATTCGCGTACGCGCGTGGAAAGACCAATAAGACGCTCAAGGTGACGCTCCCCAGCCCCATGATGCTCGCGCTCTTCTGGTCGCCCGAACACTCGATTGCCGCGTATAGCGATCCGTTTGCACTCTTTGCCGATGCGGTCGATATCCTGCGACAAGAGGTGCATGAACTCGCTGAACTTGGCTGTCGCTATATCCAGATTGATGCGCCCGAGCTCGCCACGTTGGTCGATGAATCTCAACGCCAGGGCACTTATGTCAGGCGGGGCGTCTCTCCCGAGCGTATGCTGGGCGAAGGCATCGATATGCTCAACGCCTTGGTTGACGCTCCCGGCGTTACATTTGGACTACATCTATGCAAAGGCAACAACGCCGGGCATTGGATGAGCCAAGGGGGCTACGATATAATTTCGAAACAAGTTTTTCAGCGGGCCACAAAGTACGACGCCATTCTTTTGGAGTATGACGATCATCGATCGGGTTCTTTTGAAGCCTTGCGTGATGTCCCGCAAGACAAGATCGTCGTGCTCGGACTCGTCTCTACCAAGAAGACAGCTTTGGAACCTCCGGGCGAGTTAGCGGCTCGGATCACTGACGCAAGCCGTTACTTTCCACGCGACCAACTCGCGCTTTCCACCCAATGCGGATTTGCGTCTGTATTTAAGGGCAACCCGGTCGCCGAAGAGGTCCAAGAGCAAAAACTTCAGCTCGTTGTCAATGTCGCCAAACAAGTATGGGGATGAATGGGAACGTTGTCTATAGGAACAACACACCAAGATGTGGGTGCTCAGTGTCTACGTTTTCTCCTCTCCCTTGAGGGGAGAGGACACAGGAGAGGGTGGCGAAGGTGAGTTTTCCCCTCACCCTGGCCCTCTCCCCCAAGGGGCGAGGGAACCGCAAGCCGCTCTTTCTTGTCCCTCTGTCACTCCATATCTTGCTAGAGCATTTCTATAGTTAGCGGCGTCAGCCACGAGCTGACCCGCGCCCGGATGGGCGCCCCTCTTTCTCTTTTTTCAGCCGCGACGCGGAGGAAGAAACTGACGGCTTGCTCAGATGCTGGAGATCATGTTGAGCTTTTGTGTCGCTCGGTTCTATATGAAGCAGTTGCGCGAACACTTTACGCGCTTCGTCAGGTTTTCCATTCTTTTCGAGCTGCTGCCCAAGAGTGCGCAGCATATCTGCATCCTTCGGCTCCAACGTCACAGCTTTTTTAAACGCCTCTTCCGCCTCGGCTGGTCGATCGGTTTCGGCCAAGAGTAATCCTAAATCATAATGGACTCGACTATCATGCCCATCGAGTCGCAGAGCCGTGCGATACGCCTCTTCCGCCTCCTGATGGCGATCGCGATCACGCAGTAAATTCCCCAGATTCACGTGTACAGCGGGGTCAGAGGGATTGAGACGACTAGCTTCGCGCAACGCTTCCTCCGCCTCACGCCAGCGGTGAGCGGCAGCGAGAAAAGCGCCGTAACAATTGAGAGTGACAGCGCGTGCTTTACTCTGTTTGACATCCTGTTGCAGTTGTAGCAAATAGAGGAAGTCGGCCTCTTCTAAACCATCGGGATTTTTCACGCCCCAGTTGGGATCCTCATTGATTTTCTGTACTTTCGCTTCAAGTTGTTTTTCTTCAATGTCTAACCGTTTGTTTTCCGAGAGCTCTAAGGCCTTGCCAAAAGACTGCGAGGCAAGGGTAAATTTCCCCTCTTTCATGAAATTCTGTCCCAGCTCTACGTGACGCTGGATGACGCGCCGTGACGCGAAGCGGTCCCACTGGTCCTGTATTGAAGGCAGGAAGAAGGCCAAAATCATCACTAGTGCGCTACACACGCTGGCGAGCACCGGGCTGAGTCTGCGCCACATGGGCTCAGGAGCCTCCTCTTCAGACAAAGCTTCGTGAATGGCCGCGGCGAGACGCGTCCGCGCCTCCGGATCTGCAAGCGCACGTTCGATACGTTCAATATCTATTGCCGAAGTTAAGAGATCGGCGCGGTTCATTTTTTCGTTGAATTGCTGAGACATCGGTTTTTATTGTAACGTCCTCACAGCCAAGAAGATACGCTGCCGCAAGCGGCGCCGTTCATTTAGATGCTGATGCCGAACAATGAGGATACGACGCGCCCAAGCGCATAACCAAGCACGCCCGCGGCGCCGCCGAGCCCGACAACTTCCAGACCACTCGCGAGCACCGGGCGGCCTGAAAGACGCGCTTTCGCTATTCCGAGCGCAAAGAGAGCCGCCACTGCAAGCCCCATCGTGACGATGACTCCCAGGGTCACCCTAAACACGACGAAAGGGACAAGCGGGACTAGAGAGCCGCCGAGAAAAGCCATGCCGGTGACAACAGCGTCTCGAATCGGCGACCCCAGCCCTCCAGGAATGAGCCCTAACTCGAATGCGCCGAGTAAATCGATCATGAGTCTGGGGTAAGCCGCCATGCGGCGCACAACCTCAATCGCATCACGACGCGGCAGGCCGCGTCCGATCAGCGCAGCTAATAATTCTGCCATTTCTTCTCCAGGTTTTTCTGCAATCTCCCGCCGCTCGCTCGCCAGTTCTGCTTCATACAGTTGCTGCTGCGCATGGGACGCCAGATACGATCCCACCGCCATGGATAAAGCTCCGGCGACGGCGGCAATTACTCCCGCCACCAGCACCACTACATTTTGTGAGGTCGTCGCCGCGATGCCTACCACTAACGTCGTCGTTGAGATGAGCCCATCCTGACCGCCGAAAATGACTTCACGAATTCCCGCCAGGCGAGAGATCCGCATTCGTTCTTCCGCCAGCTCTTTCAGGATGCGTTTCGTCTCTCTTCGTCCACCCTGCAGAGGCGTCGATTCGTTGACCGTCGTTGCGGCAGGGGCGCTCACCACAACTGCGCCATTCGACGGTATCTCACGCGATGATGCTTCTTCTACAACAGGAGGGACAGTGCTTTCGTGAGACGCTTTCTCGCCGGATTCCAGTGCAGCCAGCGCATGGCGAAAGGTCGTTTGATGACGCTTTTCCCGCTCAAGAGCTAGACGAAATGCGTTGAGAGCCTGAACATTTCCTTCAGCTTCCGCTTCGGCAATCATGCGCGGATACTGCCGCTCGATTTCACCGGTCTCACCTAGCGCCGCCGCATGCAAATTGTCAGTGGTCGAACCAATAGCTCCGAGTGCGGAAAGCAGTGAATAGGCATGCACGGCTTCAGCGCCCGCCGCTTCAAAGAAGAGTTGAGCAATCTCAGGGTGACCTTCCTGGAGCGCGCGGATGCCATAGGCCGTGTACCGGCGATTGGCGTCCGCTTCACCGGCCAAAGCAACTTGGAGATTGACACTGGTTTTTGTTCCATCCGCCATTACATGCCTTCCTTCTCCTTACCTAACTACGCAAAATAGCTGCCGATGGCAAGCAGAAACAGTGATAGACACGTAGGCATAAACCTGCCACATCTAGAACATTGGGAGAGGAATTTCTTATGGACCGAGAAGTAGTAAAAATCTACGACACTTCCCTGCGAGATGGTTTACGGAATTCAGGCGTCTCGATGACGCTTGAGCACAAGCTCCGTTTTGCCCGGCAGCTCGAACAACTCAATGTCGACGCTATTGAAGTCGGCTATGGCGGACCGTCACAAATTGACACCATGCAGCGTCTTGCGGCTACGATCACCGGTCCGGTTGTTTATGGTCTTTCCCGTGTCAACACCAAAGATATCCAACGGGTCCTCGACGGCGTCGGTCGCGCCAAACAGCCAGGCGTCAATATCTTCAGTCCAACTTCCAATGACTTCTTGAAAAAAGCAAAGAAAAGCTGGCAACAAGCGGTCGAAGAAACGGCTGCCGCCGTCACTTATGCAAAACAGCATGTCGATCACATTGTGTTTTCCGCTCAAGATGGTTCGCGGGCGGACCCCGTGCTCCTGGTCAGAATCTTTAACGCTGCGATTGAAGCGGGGGCTACCGTACTTTCTCTTGCAGACTCCGTTAGCTACGCCGCGCCCTCGCAATTCGGTCCTTTGTGTCAATTTCTTCGGTCACAAGTGAAGGACAGTAACACCGTCACGTGGAGCGTGCACTGTCACAATGAGATTGGTCTCGCTGTTGCGAATTCCCTAGCGGCAATTGAAAATGGCATTCGTCAAGTAGAATGCACGGTCGATGGCATAGGCGAAGGGGCAGGTAATACGTCCCTCCAATTGGTCGTGAACGCGCTTCGCACCCGGCCTGATGTCTTCAAGACTGTCTCTACGACAATTGCGGTTGAGCATTTTCCTGGAGCAAGTCAGCTGCTCCAGGAAGCGGCGTGAAACAGGAGGCGCGCTGACGACCTCGTTCCCAGGCTCTGCCTGGGAACGGAACCCCTAGAGGCGGTAGCATCTTAACCACGTAACATGCCCGGGCAGAGCCTGGGCATGAGAAAAAAGAGAACTAGAGGCGCGACGATGAATGACAAAGAAAATCTCTACCTTCCCCCTGTTGTAGACGCCATTCAACAAGACACAACTACTCACGGGTTTCCCATGGCGTCGGAGCCACAAACCGGGAGTTTATTACGGACGCTCGCGGCCACAAAGCCTGCGGGCTCCTTTCTTGAACTGGGGACGGGCACGGGCTTGTCCACGGCGTGGATTCTCGCGGGGATGGATCGGCACTCACGGCTTCTCAGTGTAGACAATGACGAAGCCGTACAAGTTATCGCCAAGCGTCATTTAGACTACGATCCGCGCGTTACCTTTCAGCTCTCGGATGGAGCGGCGTTTCTCGAAACGCTCCAAGAGCAAAAATTCGATTTCATTTTTGCAGACACGTGGCCGGGCAAGTACGATCACCTCAACGAAGCCCTTGAGGCGGTAAAACCCGGCGGCTTCTACATCATCGACGATATGTCGCCGCAACCAAATTGGCCGCCAGGGCATGCGGAGAAAGTCCCGGTCCTGATCTCTACGTTAGAGCAACGTACAGACTTCACGATCACAAAACTGAGCTGGGCGTCGGGGTTGATCGTTGCGGCAAAGCGATCATAGTAAATCGATCAATACACAATTCAAAGATTCAGTGCTCAGGAAAAGGGGGAACCGATGATCTCACTCATCGTGAACGGAAAGGAACACTCGGTCGATGCGAGCCCTGATATGCCGCTGCTGTGGGTCTTGCGCGACGTCCTCGGCCTGTCGGGAACGAAGTACGGCTGCGGCATGGCGCTGTGCGGCGCGTGTACAATACATCTGGACGGCGAGGCCACGCGTTCGTGTGTCCTGCCAGTTTCAGCCGCCGTTGGAAAGAAAGTGGTTACGATCGAAGGCCTTTCGGCCAAGGAGCCTCACCCCATACAAAAGGCGTGGATCGCAAACCAAGTGCCCCAGTGTGGGTATTGCCAATCTGGCATGATCATGGCGGCAACCGCGCTGCTCAAGAAGAATCCCAAACCAACTGACGCGGACATTGACGGAGAGATCACCAATATCTGCCGCTGTGGAACCTACACGCGTATTCGCGCCGCAATCCACGCAGCAGCAGAAAACGCCTAGCGCTCAAGGAGGAGAAACATGAAATCTGTTGAATCGCCGCTCCCCATGTCTCGCCGTTCCTTCTTAGTGCGGTCTGCTGCGGTCAGCGGTGGATTGATGCTCGGTGTTTGTTTACCGAATTATGTATTTGCCCAAAACACAAAGAAGTCGGCAACAACTGGCAAAGGACCCGAGGTGACGGCGTGGGTCGTGATCAATCCTGATGACAGCGTGATCGTTCGCGTGGCGCGTACAGAAATGGGGCAAGGCAGCTTTACTGGCCTGCCCATGCTGGTCGCTGAAGAACTCGCTTGCGATTGGAGCAAAGTGCAAGCCGAGTATGCGTCCACCAGCGAACACTTGCGACGCAATCGGGTCTGGGGCGATATGCTGACTGGTGGAAGCCAGTCGATCCGCAGCAGCCAGGACTATCTCCGCAAAGCTGGCGCGGCGGCACGCACGATGCTCATTACCGCCGCCGCGAAACGTTGGAATGTTCCACCTACTGAATGTGTAGCGGAGAATAGCGTGATTACCCACACGCCGACGAAGCGCCAGGTAAAGTTCGGCGCCGTCGCCGCCGACGCTGCGAAACTCGAGATCCCCAAAGATATTACCCTGAAAGATACAAAAGAATGGAAGCTCGCTGGGCAACCGATAAAACGCTTTGACATTCCGGACAAGGTGACGGGCAAGACGCAGTTTGCCATTGATACGAGATTGCCGGGGATGGTTTATGCTGCAATCGCGCAGTGCCCTGTTTTTGGCGGAAAGCTTAAACACACGGACACTGACAAAATCGCGAAGATGCACGGAGTGGTCAAAGTTGTCCCTATGGACGACGCGGTTGCGGTTGTTGCCCAGGGAAGTTGGTGGCATGCGCAGCAAGCTTTAAAGGAGTTGCCGATCGAGTGGGACTTTGGTGAAAACGCCAAAGTCAGCAGCGCGAGCATCCTAGAGTTCCTCCGCGAAGGGCTCAATATGAAGGACGCGCCGGTATCGCGCAACGAGGGAGATGTCGAGAAAGCCTTCGCCTCTGCAGCCAAAGTCGTCGAAGCTGAATACTATGCGCCATATCTTGAGCATGCGACCATGGAGCCGCAGAACTGTGCGGCGCTCTATAAAGATGGCCGTGTGGACGTCTGGGCTCCGTCGCAAAATAGCGAGGCGACGGCAGCAACGGCGGCGGAAACAGCGGAAGTCCCGCTTAGTAACGTCGAGGTGCATAAGGTCCATCTCGGCGGCGGTTTTGGTCGGCGCGGACTTCATCTTGATTTTGTGCGCCAAGGAGTAACCATCGCCAAAGCAGTACCCGGTAAACCGGTTAAGTTGATTTGGTCAAGAGAAGAAGATATTCAACATGGCCACTACCGGCCTGTAGGCCTTGTACACATGAAAGCCGCGCTGGACGAGTCCGGTGCGCCGGTTGCCTGGCAGGTGCGCCAAGCCGATCATTCGATTTTCAGCTCGGTGCGCCCTGAAATGGTCAAGAATGGCGTCGATACGATTGGCGTCCGTGGCTTCTCAGACGCGCCCTATGCGTTTCCTAATATCCGTATGGAGTACGCCATGCGCAACACTCACGTCCCGCCAGGGCCGTGGCGAGCGGTGGCGCATACCCATAACCCCTTCTTCCGTGAAAGTTTCATCGATGAGATCGCGGTCGCCGCAGGGCAGGATCCTTATCAATTTCGTCGAAAATTATTGACGAAATCGCCAAAGGATCTCGGGATTCTTGACGCGGTAGCCAAAGCAGCAGAATGGGACAAATCCCTGCCTCCCGGGGTGCATCACGGCATTGCTGTACAGGACGCCTACGGCAGCTACACGGCGGCGGTAATCGAGGTATCAGTCAGTGATAAAGGTGAGTTGAAGATCCACCGCGTGGTCGTCGGCATTGATCCTGGCTACATTGTGAATCCCGACTCCGTCCAAGCGCAAGCCCAAGGATGTGTCGCCTATGGCCTGACCGCTGCGCTCTATGGCGAGATCACCATTAAAGATGGGCGAGTCGAGCAATCAAACTTTCATGACTATCCGATCATGCGCATGGCCGAGATGCCCAAAGTCGAGGTAGTGCTAGCGCCCACTGGTGGATTTTGGGGCGGCGCCGGCGAGCCGCCGCTCTCACCGCTGGCCCCTGCGCTGTGCAACGCCATCTATGCCGCCACCGGGAAAAGGATTCGCTCGTTACCGCTGAAGAATCAGGATTTGCGGAAGGCGTAGGTACGGAAGTATCCGTCCACTTTCACCAATGTAATCTGTCAACAAGCTATAGTTGTGGAGTAAGACGCATGATTGTCAGTCATCTCTCCGTCAAGAACTGGCGTAACTTTCAGTCCGTAAATGTCGATTTACGCGAGCGACAGTTCATTGTAGGAGCAAATGCCTCCGGCAAATCTAACTTGCTGGATGTCTTTCGATTCCTACGCGACATCGCAAAGACCGAAGGGGGCGGGCTCCAGAAAGCCGTCAAAGATCGTGGAGGTGTGTCCAAAATTCGCAGTTTGGCGGCGCGACGTGACCCTGAAATTACTATAGAAGTTCACCTCGCGGAAGCAGCAGGTAGTGCGCCGATATGGCGGTATGGCCTTGGATTTCGACAAGATACACGAGGTTATCGACACACACATCTAACCTACGAACGGGTTTGGAAAGGTGACAAACAAATTCTGCGTAGACCCGATACTTCGGATGAAGCAGATCCGGATCGTCTTACGCAAACTTCGCTCGAACAAATTAACGATAATGTCAATTTCCGCGAGGTTGCTCGTTTCTTTCAATCCATCACGTATCTGCATCTTGTTCCACAGCTTTTGCGATTTGCGGACTCGATCCAAGGACGCATTCTTGAAGATGACCCTTTCGGGCAGGGCTTTCTTGAGCGGCTAGCAAAGACAACAGAAAAAACTCGCCGTGCGCGCCTCGCGAAGATCGAGCAAGCATTGAAAGTGGCGGTCCCGCAACTAGAACAATTAGAGTTCAAACGCGACGAGGTGACAGGAAGGCCTCACCTGCAGGCTCTTTACTCTCATTGGCGACCCAACGCTGGCTGGCAAAGGGAAGATCAGTTTTCCGACGGCACCCTTCGTCTTCTCGGTTTGCTGTGGTCTCTCAATGAAAGTGATTCGCTTCTCCTTTTGGAAGAACCTGAGCTTTCTCTTAATGCTGGCATTGTTGAGCAGCTGGCGCCCTTCATCTCTAGGGCGCAGAGAAGCCGACGACGGCAAGTGCTCGTTAGCACTCATAGCGACGCCTTGCTGACGGAGCAGGGTATTGACGGGCGTGAAGTCCTCTTGCTCATTCCTGGAAGAGAAGGAACAGAAGTAAAAATCGCCTCTGATATTGACGAAATCCGAGCCTTGCTTGAATCAGGATTTACTGTGGGAGAGGCTGTTCTTCCACGAACAAAACCATCTGGCGCGGAGCAGTTGGGGCTTTTTGAATGAGCGAAAGAAAAGTGATCCTCGCAATAGAAGACAAGCTGAGCGAGGTAGTTTCGATAAAAATCCTTCAAAGTCTCGGGATAAGTGTAAGCCAACAGCTTGGCTTGAAAGGTAATGGATATCTACAAACCAAAGCCCCAAACTTCAACCAAACTGCCAAAGGATTTCCTGTTTTTTTACTGACTGACCAAGATTCGCCGGATCAATGCCCACCGCAGCTCATTCGATCGTGGATTAAAGGGAAGCGAAGTTCCCAATTTTTCCTCCGCGTTGCGGTTATGGAGATAGAATCCTGGATTATGGCGGATCGAGATGGTTTTGCAGGGTTGCTCGCCATCCCACCACATCGCATACCTCAGAATACAGACAGTATACGTCAGCCGAAGGAATTTCTCGTTTCTCTTGCACGCTTGAGCAAAAGAGTAGCAATAAGAGAAGATCTCGTTCCTGCACCCGGCGCAACCAGCAAGGTAGGCCCCGGATACAATAGCCGTCTTGCAGAATTTGTCCGGGCTCATTGGAATCTCAAACAAGCAAGTACAGTATCGACGAGCTTAAAACGCACCTTATCGCGACTGAAAAAATTTGACGAGACGTAAGATTTTCACCTTTTGCCACAAAGTGTATGCTCACAGACCAACTAACCAACTTTTCACGCCGCCACTTCCTCATTAGCTTTGCCAGCACCCTCCTCTTCCCCTTACTAAAAATCCAACCTGTGTCAGCAGCAGTCCCGGATAAGCTGCTGCCTCTGATACGCGAAGCAGCTGGAGACGCTACTCCAAAGACAGGTCGCGTCAAACTCACCTTGCCGCCGTTGGCGGAAAGCGGCAATTCAGTCCCACTGAAAGTCCAAGTAGAGAGTCCCATGATAGCGACAAATCATGTGACAAGTATCCACATTTTCTCGGAGAGAAACCCGCGACCCGTTATTGCGCGCTTCCATCTTGGTCCTCGCTCGGGTAAGGCTGAGGTTAGCACACGTATCCGTCTGGCTGGCACGCAGCAGGTTGTTGCACTGGCTGTGATGAGCGATGGATCTGCATGGTTAGGAACAGCTGAGGTTGTCGTCACAGCAGCTGCTTGTATTGATGAGAAGTCAGGATGAGGTTGCGTACGGCGTATTACACGAGAGCTAAATTTGACGATCTTGTTCCCAGGCTCTGTCCGGGAACGTCATCACATTAGGGCGCGCATGTCGAACGCGAGAATTCAGGTTCCAGCCACAGTCAAACTAGGAGAAGTGTTCGAAGTGCGCCTGCTCATTCGCCATCCTATGGAAACCGGCTTTCGCCGTGATGAGGTCGGGCGTCTTATTCCTGAGAACGTTATCAAGGAGTTAATTTGTCGTTATAATGGAGTTGAAGTCTTTCGTGCGGATTTATTTCCTGGTGTTGCTGCGAATCCTTATCTTGCGTTCTTCACCGTCGCGGACGCTTCGGGTGAACTGGAAGTGAACTGGACAGACGGCGCCGGAGTGACGGAATCTGAGCGTGTAGCAATCGCCGTGCTCAAATAATATTTATGCTAAAACAATTTCTACATGGCATATCGATTCTTCTCCTCGTCCTGGCTCAGGCATCTACGGCCAGAGCGGCAGATCAACCCACACCACGTGGAGCCGCCTTGCTGAATGCTTGTGCACCGTGTCACGGTCCCAATGGACACAGCCAAGGCGCGATTCCTTCACTTGACACTCTCTCACAAAAGAACATGGTTACCGCTTTGCGAGCCTTTCGCTCCGGAGAGCGGCAGGGCACGGTTATGAATCGCATCGCGAAAGGATTGAGTGATGACGATATCGCCGCGTTGGTGGCGTACGTTGCTACAAAGTAAGCCTATTGAGGGCCTATCCAAAGGTTTTGACACAAAGGACTTGCAAGAGGCGCAGGCGTTGTTGGATGAGTTAGAAAGATAAAGATGGATTTGGAGCTTAAACATGCTAACCCGACGCCAATTTTTACGTTTTACCGCCAGCTTATCGTTGGCTAGCGCACTGCCGCACCGAGTGTGGGCGAAGCCGCGCGCCCGTGTAGTTGTCATCGGCGGCGGCTTTGGTGGGGCGACGTGCGCGAAGTATCTGCGCCAGGCCGACCCAACGCTCGAGGTCACCCTTGTCACCCCGACTCGTCAGTTCATCACCTGCCCGTTCAGCAATGTTGCGCTGGTGGGCCTGCGCGACCTGAAATCCTTGACTTATACGTACGACAAGCTCCGGCAACGCTACGGAGTACGCACCATATACGCCTCAGCAACCGAACTTGACCCCACCACACATGTAGTGAGACTGAGCAGCGGCTCAACCCTTACCTATGATCGATTAGTGCTGGCTCCCGGCGCCGAAATAAATTGGGAGGCGTTAGAAGGATATGATGTCACCGCCAGCAAAATTTTCCCGCATGCGTGGGAAGCTGGATTGCAAACCACGTTACTGCACCACCAACTTCAGGCGATGCCAAATGGAGGGCTCGTTGTCATCACAGCCCCGGAAAATCCCTATCGCTGCCCGCCGGGTCCGTATGAGCGCGCTAGCCTCATCGCAAATTATCTAAAAACATACAAACCAAAGTCGAAAATCTTACTACTTGACGCCAAAGACACCTTCACTAAACAGCCGCTTTTTTTGGCGGCATGGAAACAGCGCTATCGAGGACTGCTGCAATGGGTCTCAGGATCACAAGGCGGTCGCGTGGTGAAAGTTGATATTCCGACTCTTACTGTGCACACCGAGTTCGATAAGTACAAACCTAACGTGGCGAACATCATTCCCCCGCAACGTGCTGCGGCAATCGCTCGGGCTGTTGGGCTTGATGACGGTAAGGGCTGGTGTCCAGTTAAGGCCAGTACGTTTGAATCGACTGTCCATGCCGACATTCATATCATCGGCGACGCCGCTATTGCCAACCCCATGCCCAAATCCGCGTTTAGCGCCAATAATCAAGCCAAGGTTTGCGCGGCGGCCATTGTCGCCTTGCTACAAGGTCAGCCGCCGCCAGCCCCGGCTCTCATTAACACCTGTTATAGCCTGGTGGCGCCAGACTACGGCATTTCCATTGCTGCGGTCTACCAGGTAGAAAACGATGCAATTACGATCGTCCCAGGTTCGGATGGTATCAGTCCGCTCAACGCGCCGGCTAAAACCCGAGCTCTCGAAGCGGAGTATGCTCAGTCGTGGTACGCCAACATCACGGCGGATACGTTTTCTTGAATGGCATGCGATTTATTTTGGGAGCAAGTTTTCTTGTTATCGTAATAGTATCCAATGAGCCTATGCGTGTGGGCTTGTCCGTCATTCCCGCGCAGGCGGGAATCCAGTATGCCCTTCCTGGATTCCGGGTCGCGGCCTGCGGCCTTGCCCGGAATGACGGGGAACCAGAAGTACGTGGCCCGCTCGAAGGGAACGCCGCCTCTCAGAAGGTCTTTTGCGCCGCCCAAAACAACGAGCCCTTAGTCCTCTATACCATTGAGAATGGAACCATCCCCGCACCGTTGACGAACCAACCAGGCGATCCAGAACAAGGACGTCGTCTCGTGCTTGATCGCGAAAAAGGCGACTGTATTGTTTGTCACGCCATGCCGCTCCCTGAACGACAATTTCATGGCGCGATAGGTCCGCCTTTGGATAGCGTGGGAAGCCATTACTCAGCAGCAGCCCTGCGTTTGCGCTTGGTCAATCCAAAAGTCCTCAACCCGCAGACGCCGATGCCAGCGTACTACAAAGTGGAGGAATTATATCAAGTTCTCAGTCGCTATGAGGGAAAGCCGATTCTGACCGCGCAAGAGATCGAGAATGTCATCGCCTATCTGCTCACTTTGCAGGAAACATCGCCGTCTTTACCCAGAAGCATGAGCGAAGCGCCCACAATTCCAGCTCCGGCCCCATACGCCGTCGACGGTCGTCGCTCAGGCTACACTTACCTATCTGAAGACAATCAGCGCTTGCAAAATGATGAGTTCGCCAATCCAGGGTTCCTCTGGGTAGAGCGGGGGCGCACCCTGTGGGATCAGACCGACGGCGCCACAAAAAAATCCTGCGCCACTTGTCATGGAGAGGCGACAACCAGCATGCGTGGAGTACGAATACGATACCCACGCTTCGATGACCGCCGAGGAAAACTAATCAACCTTGAACAACAGATCAATCGATGTCGAGAAGAACGCCAGCAAGTCGCACCGTATCCATACGAGTCCGAGGCCCTGTTGGCGCTCACCACTTTTGTCAGTTTTCAGTCACGCGGGCTCCCGATCTCGGTCCAGTTCGATGGTTCTGCGCAACCGTTTTTAGAAGCTGGAAAAGCCTTTTTTATGCGCCGTCGCGGCCAGCTTGATTTAGCGTGCACGCATTGTCACGACCAACAAGCGGGACAACGGTTACGAGGCGATGTTATCAGCCAGGGACAGAGCAACGGGTTTCCCATCTACCGCCACACTTGGCAAACCTTAGGGTCCGGGCACCGCATGTTTGCGTGGTGTAATAACGCCGTGCGCGCCGAACCGCTTCCTTACGGGGCGGATGACTATGTCAATCTTGAATTCTACCTCGCGTGGCGCGGTCGCGGGCTCCCTATAGAAGCTCCTGCGGTGCGACGCTGAGCCGTGAGGCATCGGCGTCCAGTTCCCCCTGAGTGCATACCAAAATTCTGTCTTTGAGAGATAAGCACGCCAGGGGAATGACCAGAAAACTGATAGGGGTCTGTTACTCATCGCGCGACTTGACACCGCGTGCATGAAGCGAGTAATAGCAAGTCTATTACCGAATGTCATTACTTTGTGGTTTCTCGATCGTCCGATTGGCGTCAATGTTGGCCTAGAGGGTGAGTTGGATTCTTTTCTGTCTCTAATCCAGAGTCGTCTTTCCTCTGACGAGGAGCAACATGCCTCATCGGAGAAGAGAACTGATTATACTGCAGAAGTCAGAGCCGAACAGGTGCGATTTCTGTACGCCCAGAACCCTGCGGCGCTGGTTGCTGCGGTTGTGAGCGGCAGCATCATTGCGGTCATTTTGCGTCAGAGTATTTCCTCTCCTTGGCTCTTCTTTTGGTTCACTTTTCACCTGAGCGTTATTCTGCTGCGTAGCCTGCTTACTCGCAGCTATCGGCGCGCCGCTCCTGAGGTTACTCAGTCCCGTCCTTGGTGGCTTCGCTTTTTCGTCGGAGCGGGTTTTGGCGGGATCAGTTGGGGACTGATCCCGATACTCTTTTTTCCGCTTCTCTCACCATTCCAACAAATCTTCCTCTCACTTATTTTGATTGGTATTGTGGTGAGCTCCGTCCCTATGTTGTCCATTGATCTCCCTTGCTTTCTTGTATTTCACTTGCCCATTTTCCTTCTGACCGCGCTCCGATTGATGCAATACAGCGAGACCCCTTTTCTCTTTTTCGCGCTTGCTCTGATCCTTGAGTGCATGTTTTTTCTTACCTCGTACAGACAGCAGACCTCCTTTATCCATTCCCATCTGCTACATCTCAACAATCAAGACTTAATCCGCAACCTCTCGATTGCCAAGGAGCAAGCAGAAGCCGCCAATCGCGCAAAGTCCCAATTTCTCGCCACGATGAGTCACGAAATTCGCACCCCCATGAATGGCGTGCTGGGGATGACGGAGTTGCTCCTCGACACCGAGTTAACGGAGAAGCAGCGGCATTTTGCCGAGACCATCCATCATTCAGGCGAATCTCTCCTCAATGTTATCAACGATATTCTCGACTTCTCTAAGATCGAAGCTGGCAAACTTGAACTGGAATCCCTTGACTTCGAGTTCCGCTCTCTTATTGGGGAGATCGTCGATTCCTTCAGGGAACGGGCTCACAAAAAACAAGTTGAACTCCTCACTGAGATTGCTCCTGATGCGCCGCGCATCTTGTATGGCGACCCCCATCGCTTACGGCAGATCCTCACCAATCTCATAGGGAACGCCATTAAGTTTACCGAACGAGGCCGTGTCGTTGTCAAAGTAGAAAAAAAAGAAAAAATGGAAGGCCTAGGCCCAGCAGTGAGCGCCCTCCCTTCTCTGTATTCTTATCTCCCGTCTCAGTCTTTCAGTCTCTTGTATTTTTCCGTCCATGACACCGGCATTGGCGTTTCTCCCGAGGCCCAGCGTCACCTTTTTCAACCATTTACCCAAGCCGATGGATCAACGACGCGGAAATATGGCGGGACGGGATTAGGCCTCACCATCGCCAAACAACTCATCGAGATCATGGGTGGTCGCATTGGCGTAGACAGCACTCCAGACGTTGGCTCCACTTTCTGGTTTACGATCCCCTTCCAAGAGCGGCCAGTTCCATTCGTTGATAATGTCTACCCAGAAGGAAAACCAACGCTGGACCTCTATGAGGCGCTAACGTCCTCTTTCCAACTCGGCCTTACTGTTCTCCTAGCGGAGGATAACCTGGTCAATCAAGAAGTTGCGCGAGGGATGCTGGAAAACCTTGGTTGCCATGTCACTGTTGTTAATAATGGGTACGGAGCACTTTCTGCTCTGGAGAAACATTTCTACGATATTGTCTTTATGGATTGGCAGATGCCGGAACTCGATGGGTTAACCGCTACACATCTCATTCGCGCCAAAGAGACCCGCGATCACTTCCCGCACTTGCCCATTATCGCCCTCACCGCCAACGCCATAGAAGGCGACCGCCAACAGTGTCTCGCGGCAGGGATGGATGATTATCTCAGCAAACCATTTGATCAAGAACAACTCCTCGCGGTCTTGCAACGCTGGGCTCCGGCAACGACAGCCGCCGCCGTCCAACTTCCCTTTCACTCCACGTCATCCTCCAAGTCCTCGATTCCAGCGCAGCCAACTTCCCTGGCGTTCGACCCCGCACGACTCTCGGCGATCCGGGCTTTGCAGCTTCCTCATAAGCCCGATTTGGTTTACAAGGTTATTGAGCAATACTTCAATTCGACCCCCTCTTTACTCCAGGCCGTTCACCGCGCCATCGCCCAGAAGGATGCGGCGGCGTTGTTCCGGGCCGCGCATAGTCTCAAATCGAGTAGCGCCCAAATCGGCGCTGTTCAGGTCGCAGCTCTCAGTAAGAACCTCGAGCAGTTAAGCAAAGTCACTGCTTTAGAGGGGGCAGATTGCTTAGCCGCACAGCTTGAGTCTGCATACGCCGCGGTCGTCCCTACACTTTCCCAGGAACTTGCGTTATCGCTCCCGGCTCCCCCGCTTGCGGAAAGTGCGTCACGGTAAATAGGCGCGCCTCTGTTTCTCTTTACTTCATGGCAGCGTCAAGCTGATTTAATGACGCGCACGAGATACAAGAGGATAACCGCCCCTATGGTCGCAGTCACCACATGGGTGAGGAATCCGCCCCGGGGATAAATTCCGAGCACGCGAAAAAGAAAACTCCCGAAGATTGCGCCAAGGACGCCAACGACCATATCGCCAACAACGCCAAAACCGCGGCCTTTCGACAACTGCCCAGCTAACCAACCAGCCGCCCAACCGATTATGAGGAGCCAAATCAGTCGCATATAATTCTCCTCAGCGTTTTTTGAAGCGAGGCACAAGCATGCCGTTGCCCGCAGTTTCCCAGGTGAGGACTACTTCCATACCGATACGAATCTCTTCGGGCACAGCATCGATAAGATTACTGACCAGACGCGCATGACCACATTCGGGAAAGGCCACAATCACGATATTATACGGCACGGATTCCGCCATCGCCGGGTGTGCTGGATGATGAACGATGGTGAAACTAAACACGACGCCCTGCTCTGGCGCAGGGATCCACTCAGAAGTAAATGAACGGCAGTGAGCACACACCGGGGCGGGAGGGTGGCGAAATCGTCCACAGGAACCGCAACGTTGGAAACGCAACTCGCGCTGTTGGCAGTATTGCCAGAATGCTTGGTCATCAACATTCGGTTGCGGTCCAGGAATCGCCCCAGGTAAGTAGGCTGCGGATGTCATGTTCATACTCCTAAAATTGCTGCGCTGAGCGGCGACGCGCTGAGCCCCGCAGTCACCAAACAGACTTCGGCGTCTTTCACTTGTGAAGAAGATTCGCCGCGCAGCTGCCGAACACCTTCCACGGCGAGATTGAGTCCGTGAATATAGGCTTCCGACAGATGCCCGCCCGAAGTATTCAAAGGGATGCTTCCATCAGGCCAGCGAATAGCGCCAGCGGCGACAAAAGGGCCGGCTTCACCACGTCCACAGAAACCAAAATTCTCCAGCGTCATCAGCACCAAGCCGGTGAAGTGATCGTAAATCTGCACAGTATCAACATCAGCTTGGGTCACACCCGCTCGATTGAACAGTTCTTGCGCCAGCAGCTTGCCATTCCCAGCGCCATATTCGTCGATAGGCATATTATGGAACCCCAAGGCTCCATCACTCCAGCCGGGGTTCCCACCTTGTGCAGCGGCCAGAATTCGCACCGGCTTCTTTCGTAAATCGCGCGCACGCTCCAAGGTTGTCACAATCAACGCACAGGCGCCGTCATTCTCTTGGCAACAATCAAACAGTCGTAAGGGCGAAGCGATGATGCGCGAGTTGAGGTAGTCGTCCATCGTCATCGGACGTCCCCGCATCACTGCACGCGGATTGCGTTGAGCGTTCTCTCGGCATACGAGCGCCACTTCCCCCAAATGCTCTTGCTTCGCGCCAAATTCATACATGTAGCGCTGCACCAAGGGCGCAATCATGATTGGCGGCGAGAACATGCCGAAGGGAACGACAAAGTTGAGATGCGGCAGTTCATTGTATCCGCCCGCTTGACCATAACGATGCCCGGGACCCTGACACAACGAGCGAAAGACCGCAACGTAGTGCGCCTGACCAGATTCCACCGCCATAGCGGCATGGGCAATAGCGCCACAGGCGCCAGAGCCGCCGCCGCCCCACACCATCGAGGTAAACCCGAGACGAGGCAGCCCTAACGCGTGCTGCATCAGCCACGGCAAACTGGAGTCATTAGAAAATGAGGAAAGGCCGTCAATCTGTTCAATGGCAAGACCAGCGTCTTGCGTCGCGTTGAGTACGGCTTCGCACGCGAGACTCCACTCGCCGCGCTCGCCCATACGACCCCACTTCGTGTACGGCGTTTCTCCAATCCCCACGATACATGCTTGCCGTGCGTTATCAATCATAGCTCTTTCGCTCCTTGAATCTGAGGCTATATCATTTTGCCGTTTCATTCTGCAGGCGCCTGATGTCCTTGACGCTCACGACTCAGCTCGGCTACTAAATACGGGCGTGGTTAAACATAAAATTTTTAAGGTAAGGAGGCGTGATATGCCAACACCACAATCCGCGATTCTCAATAGAAATATGGGCGAGCACCAGTGGTACGTGCATTTGAGCCGCGTCGATGGCGCCGATCTCAAGGTCATCAAGTCCGTCATTCGGCAGCTACGTCAGACCTGTGCGCTCCCAGGTAGGGAAATCAACTTGGTCCTCGGTATTGGGCCAACACTGCTCAAAGATTTGACCAAAGATATTCCGAATGACTTTCAGCCATTTGAGACTATCAAGTCGATTGATGGCAGCGGTCGAGAGGCGAAGGGCACACAGGAAGAACTCCTCTTCTGGATGAACAGTGCGCACAAAGACCAGATCTGGAAGGCACAGTGGGATGCGCGCCAAGCCCTTAGAGGACACATGAAGGTTGCTCGCGAGACGATGACCTTCATCTACGGGAATTCGCTTGATATGACCGGCTTCATCGACGGGACAGGAAATCCTGCAGTTGAAAGGGACACTGAAGTCGCCACCGTTCCAGATGGACAACCAGGAGCGGGCGGCAGCTTCATTCTTGCTCAGCGCTGGGTGCATGATCTTGAGGGTTGGGAGAAACAGTCTATCCCAGAACAGGAAGGGGTCTTCGGCCGCACAAAGGCGGACTCTACTCGTCTGGATATTCAGCCTGCCCACTCTCATCTCGCCCACGTCGAGCTGCGTCAAGGGGCGACAGGCGACGCCACCAAGCCGAAACGCGACGAGGTTACACGGCGCTCCACGCCGTATGCGTTCCACGATGGCACGGTCGGTTTGTATTTCATGGCGTTCTGTAAGGCCCAGGCTCCGCTCCGCGAACGGCTCCGCGCGATGTACGGCGCCGATGGCGGTGTGCGCGACAAGCTTACGGACTATAGCAATCCAGCTTCTGGTTCGTTCTACTTTGCTCCGTCGGTGGAAACGCTTGATGCTGCTTTTGCGTAACCACTGATGCTCGTTCAGCAAAGACGCCTCAATGAGGCGTCTCCCGACCTACTCCACTCGAATTCTGGTTCTTCAACCCTCGTCCGTCCGGATAAGCTAAGTCTTAGTATTTTCCTCTCCCATTGACACTTCTTCATGACCAAAAGGAGGGATTATGGTGCGAAGCACACGGTGGTTCATTAACATAACGACCGGATTACTTTTGGCTATACTCTTTGGCGCAGTCGAAGCGTGAAGATTCCCGATCTTTCTGGGATCGCATTTTGCCGGGATTACTCTCACCATACTCACCATAGATGTAGATGTAGATCTCTTCCCTGTTGACGCCCACGAGAAGATAAACTCTGTTTGATCAATGTTGACTGAGAATGAGACTCTTGGGCTCCTGGGACCACTGACTTGTCAGTCTGTCGTCGGAGGAATTCCTCAAGATTCAGCCTAGGCTTGTCCTGACGGCGCTTTACTCTCGGTGGGACTGATCCAATTCTGAAACAAGAGTATTTTTTCCATAATAGTTAGGTCAAGGAGGACCTATGATACGGAACACACGATGGGTCGTCAGCATTTTGACCGGCTTGCTGCTGGCTACCTCTTTTAGCAAAGTTGAAGCTAGGCCAGTTCGCATACCTTTCGAGGCAGTTTTTGGCGGAACTTCTCTCACTATAGATATGGACCTCTTCCCGGTTGGCGCTCCTGACGGAACAAAAGCTGCTCAGTCAACGTTGAGTATCAATGGAATTCTTGGGCTCCTGGGACCACTGACTTCTCAGGCTGTTGTTGAGACTATTCCTCAAGCTCCAACCCAGGCCTGTCCTGGCGGCGTCTTCATTATAGATATAACTAACCCTAATAATCCAAAGGGATTTGGGGTCAGCACATCTACCTTTCCGAACGGCGACCAACTCTATGGTCGAACTCTTACCCGGACTCAATGCAACAACACACAGGGAGGATTTACTGGATTTGATACTGCCGAGATCCTTGGAGGAACCGGACAGTTTGCAGAAGCCTCAGGGACTGTCACGCTCACCTATGAAGGTTTCACATGGGTCTTTGACAATAATGTAAAGCAAGGGTTTTTTTCACTCAGTGGTACGTTGAAAGGAACGCTCTTCCTTCCCAAATGAGGAGAACAGTATGTTTGAAGGTTTTACTCGCCACATGATCGATACCACAGGCGCAACGATTAATGTCGTCACAGCTGGACATGGATCGCCTGTCTTACTACTGCATGGATATCCGGAGACTCACACGATGTGGCATAAAGTCGCGCCGCGACTCGCTGAGGAATTCACTGTCGTCGTTCCTGACCTCCGGGGCTATGGCGATAGCAGTAAACCAGCGGATGGGGAGAATCATTTCGGCTATTCCAAGCGGGCCACGGCGCAGGATCAAGTCGAGGTCATGCAACATCTCGGGTTCAACCAGTTTGCCGTGGTTGGTCATGATCGCGGCGCGCGAGTTGCGCACCGCCTTACACGTGACCATCCTGAACGGGTTATCAAATTGGCGGTTCTTGATATTATCCCAACGTATACGGTCTATCAAAATGTGAACAAAGCCCTGGCGACGGCGTATTACCACTGGTTCTTTCTTATCCAACCGGCGCCGCTTCCAGAAACATTGATTGGCTCAAACGCCGAGTTCTACCTCAACTCGATGCTGGGCTTGGGGAAACTCAAGCCACAGGCAATCACGCCTGAAGCCTTCGCTGAATATCTTCGCTGTTTCCGCAATCCGGCGACAATTCACGCTACTTGCGAAGATTACCGCGCCGGCGCCACGATAGACCTTGAGCACGATGAAGCTGATCTTGACCGGAAAATAACCTGCCCTGTGCTTACCCTGTGGGGAGAAAAAGGGTTTCTCCATAAACGTCACGATGTGACGGCGATTTGGCGCGAGCGTGCTGTTGATGTACGAGGGAAAGCGCTGCCATGCGGCCACTTCCTGCCTGAAGAGGCTCCGGAAGAGACGCTGGCGGAACTGAGAAGCTTTCTCAAGACCTAGAGTCTGCAGGGGCGTGGCGGCGCCGCGCCCCTACGAAAGCAGGACGTATCTCTACGAAATCCGCTATTCCTCTAGACCGAAGAGACGCCGCGCATTCTCACCGAGCACCTTTCGGGCGCGTTCCGGTCCTAGCTCTCGCACGAGGGGCACGAGTCCTTCATTGTAGGTCTCTTGCCCTTCGACATTGGGCGGATGCCGACAATAATGATGGGGGCCATCAACTGACGCATCAGAGCCGAACAACACGCGTTCCGCATTTGTCTCTTCCACTAATCGCAGCGCCTCTCGCCAACTGCACCATGACGTCTCCAGATATAAATTCGTTTGCTCGCGGACATGCTGGGCCGCTCGACGTCGTCCTTCTGTCGGCCCTAGATACGTGTGATACAGAATGACCGGCACCGTAGGGAACCGTTCCGCCAGACGACGAATGTGGTCCGGGTCCGCATCTCCAGGTGCGCTGTGACACGCCACCGGGCAACCTGCTTGCGCTGCAATCTCCATATAGGGATCGAGCGCAGCGTCATCGGCGTGATACTCATCGACCGTCGGGTGGAGTTTAATACCGATGAAGCCGTTCTGTAAACGTGAAGTGACCTCGTCTACTTGAGTCTCACCTGGTCTCACCCAGACCAACGGGAAAAGACCCGTATCGAGCCATTTGATGCGGTCAAGCGCGGCATTATCGATCCACGAGACAATACCAGAACTCATCCCAGCCGACGCCATAGCGGTGCGAAGGCTGCCAAGCCCTAATTCACCTCCTCCTCGGCCGCTCACATGCATGTGCGCGTCCAGCGGCTCGAAGTCGATCCAGAGCCGATAGTCCGCGTCCAGATTATTGTCCCATCGCGTTCCATTTGTCACGACACAGTCGAGTGAAAGATGATTCGCGCACGCCAACGGCTCGGTCGCCGCGAGCCCAGGTTCAATTACTTCGAGTTTGACTTCGTGAATGGGCTCCCGCCAACCGTCAAATCCATAATGTAACCGCAAATTTGGACCGGAGAGCGGGCCGCGATAGGCCACACGGAGTTGCGTACTCCCATTGTGGCCAGTTTTTATCCAACTGATCGTTGGCGTCTGAGTTTTCCTCATGCCGCACTGTTATCCTCTCGCTCGTTAGTGCTTCTAGATTTTCCTAGTAGGATGCTCGGAAACGTAAACAGATATCCTACTTCTTTAATTCTTTCACACTCACGTCGCCTAGAGGAAGAGGGCGACAGAGGATTTTTTCAATGATGCAATCGTTCAATGATGCAATAATTTAACGCTGCTGCTCAGTTCTCGATGTTACAGCGTGTGAATCACATACCCCCAATAATCTTCCCACCGTTCGTCGTGGTTCGGACTCCACAGTGCTCCGACATGCCAGCGTTGATGGACTTGCGCGCCTTTGGGACCATAGATCTTGCCGACATATCGGCGTGGCATTGGAAGCGACTTTAGCATCTCGGAGCGCGTGCGCGAGAAGGTTTCCTTGTCCTCGGATCCATAGAATTTGTGGGATCGGTACGGACTGTCTTCTCCGAAATGGGAGATAAAATTATGTTCCTCAGTGGGTTGGTACTGCGGCGCATCCCAATCGTAGATGCTCCAGAAGATGCACATGCCGCCCAGATTGCCCTGGAAGTCGAGATACTCCACCTCTTTGCTCACGATCTCTTCAGTATAGAGAGAACTCTGTTCACGTTTGCCATTGCGAAACACTTCGAAATAATGATGAAAGGAATAGTTCTCTGTGTAGGTGTCCGGCGCGGAAGGATCAGGAATTGCTTTCGGTAAACGGATAATCTTGCGTCGCACGCCGTCATCAGGCAGTTCGACGCGCTCGCTGGTGGTCTGCACATACTGCCCAGACTCATCAACCGTCGTTCCCCCCATGCCGCGGATCAGGGTGCCGCCACGCGGCATAGCGCGAGTCTCGCGGTGGGCTTCCCAGTTCGGCATTTCCCCAAGAGGGGTCCAGGTATAGTGGATATTTACGAGGTCAATGCCCGACTCGGAATCCACATAGGATCTTTTCATATAAAAAGACATAGCCAGCCTCCTTTTATTCCATGGCTCACGTGGTTAGTTGCTGCCAATATCCATCCCGACAAAAATGGGGGTGACGATATGGCCATCGGCCCGCTGCATATCGTCTTCATTCGCCGCCCGAAACGCCTCTGCCGACGACTCACAGCGGAGACACTGGCGGAACGCCGATTCATAGAGATACCGCTCTGTCTCGCTCAGTTGATACCGCGCAAGGAAGCGGTCATTCACCGCTTTCTCCTCTGAAGTCATGACATAATGCACCCAACCGCACTCACAACAAGTGAGGAATCGCCGGTCTCGCAATATCGAACGAGAGTTTTGTATTGATTGGCTCTTGTCTGGCGTCACGGCGCACCTTGCCTCGTTCACGTCAAGACGACGCGATAGTTTTGTAAATCGTTATTATCCCACCGTGCGAAATCATCTTCCGGAAGGGGAGAGTTGGTCCGTAACAATTGATACACGTATTCGACCGTAGCGCCGCGCGGCCCCCAGACTTTGGCGATATAACGACGCGGCAAGGGCACGGTTTGAATCAGCTCGTAGATGGCGTCGTCCGCAATACCTTCGCCTTCCATATCATGGCCGGGTGTTGGGGTAGTCTCTAGCTGTAACCCTTCTAGTTTTGCTTGCGTCCAATTTTGCGCGGCCCAACCATTCACTCCCCAGAGAATCCGAACCTCTGTGATCTTCCCTTCTTGATCGAGATACGGTACTTCCTGGGCAATAATCTCTTCAGTGTAGATTGGCGAGAACTCCTCCCGCCCTCCAAACACGTAGACGAAACGATAATGGAGCTGGTATGCCTCTTTTCCATTCATATACCGTGGAATCTCAATCACAGCCTGACGCACCCGCGGCATAGTATTCGGTACGACGGCCATGACTTCTGTCTCTTCTTGCCCCTCCCAGTGGGCGGGTTGGCCGAGCGGAGAGCAGAGATAGCGCAGTTCAACCATCTCAATACCAGGATCTTGATCCACCCAGATTTTGGTCAACTGAAACACGGCACACCTCCCTAGATGGATTCCAGAGCCACCTTATCCCACAGGTTCAGTTTGACTTCGTAGCTTCGAGCGGTCGGTCTCCCCATAAAGAGCGGGGTAATGCGCGTGAACAGCTCTTTCGCTAAGGCGCTGTCGGCATAGGCGGCCAGAGCTTCTTTCGTCGCCCAACTGCTAATGCCTACGATTTCGTCGCCATTCTGGAGCACTTGATTGAGCACGCAACCGTACTCTTGTTTGATGCGCTGGGCAAAGTCGAGCAAGATTTTTTGCGCCTCCTCCGCCTTGCCCTGCTGAATGGTGCCATAAAATAACCGTGTATACATCATATCGTTCCTCCTTTGCAGACGCTGACTTCCCGCGCGGTTACTTTCTTTCGTCTACATCGTGCTCGGCGCGCGCCGAAGCTATTGGAGCAGGTTTCCCGAGAATGACAAGCCCTGGCGAAAAAACTGTCGGAGAGCCTCACGCATCGTCAGCGGCTTATTCTGGAGAAAAGGAACGGCGTACTTTTGCAAGGCGGCTTTTCCGATCGGGTGGTGACGTCCTTCGTTGTAAGCCATAATGACCCGACTTCTTTTTACACTGCTCGCAAAACGCCGGCACGCGCTGGCTGGCATGACCGGGTCCCGCTTGTCGGTGAGAATCAACAGCCGACGGATCTTGGCTTGCCGCCCCGGATGAAACGTGTTCACACATTCAAACTCTTCTTGAAATATCGATTGTCCAGCAATAGCTTTATGCGCTTGGATTTTCAATCCTCCATTACCCGCAAGGTTCCACATGCCAGCTAGATAACCCAGGCCAGGAAGCAAGGAGTTGAGATTCATCATGGCGTTGCAGAGGTCGCCACTACAAGCAAGCAAGAGGCAATGGCTGATGCGCGGATCGCGTTGCGCCGCCACGGCGGAAATGAACCCGCCGAGAGAGTCGCCAATGACCGCGTACTCCTCTGGAGAAAAATCGCGCGCAGTTTCAATGACGCCATTCGCCGTGCTATCAATGAGCAGACAGAATTCTCCAAAAGTGATCGTCGTCAGCATGGCGGCAACATCAAGCGGGGTGTCGTGATACGGCACAGCGACGCGTATCACTCGATGTCCCAGAGGCGCAAACACTTCCTCAATTTCCGGTTGTGCTTCGCGGGAGCCTCCCAAGCCATGAGTGTAGAAAATGTTCATCGTGACCTTCCCGAAAAGCGCCTTCTCTTGCTCTATAAAGTTGCTAAGTTTATTTTCGGCTCCGCTCTAAATGCGTGGATCCTCTTTCCCCGCCACTCTCCCTTCTTTACGCAATCGGAGGAGCGCTAAAGAACGCGCCTCCAAGGCATATTGCTCTCCTCCTCCCAGAAGCAATCGCCGAGGCCTTCCCGTTGTTTCTTTGGTGTCTACTATGACCTCCCACTGGTCAGCATCACGAGAGCCTGGCAACATAAAGGGAATGGTCTCGTAGTGGGCGTTCAAGAGCATCAGGAAGGTGTGATCCCTAATCCGGGCCCCGCGCGCATCTAGCTCCTCAATGGCGTCGCCAGCCAGACGCAACCCTAAACAGCGGGTATGCCAGTTCCGCCAATCCTCGTCGATCATTTCCAGACCATCAGGGCGAAACCAGGCCAAATCTTTGACTTCGGAACCGCGAATCTGACGTCCTTGGAAAAACTTTCGCCTACGTAACACCGGGTGCTTGTGAAACAAACGACTCAACAGCTGAGTGAACTCCAATAAATCGCGTCCCGGCTGGTCCAGATTCCAGTCAACCCAGGACAACTCATTGTCCTGACAATAAGCGTTATTGTTGCCGTGCTGCGTGCGCCCAATCTCATCGCCGGCCTGTAACATAGGGACGCCTTGCGACAGCAGCAGCGTCGCCAGGAGATTACGCTGTTGACGCGCTCGTAACGCCAGCACAGCCGTGTCGTCGCTCGGACCTTCTACCCCACAATTCCAACTGAGGTTGTGATCAGAACCGTCTCGATTGTCTTCACCGTTGGTCTCATTGTGTTTCTCGTTATAGCTGACCAAATCACAAAGAGTGAATCCATCATGCGCCGTAATGAAATTGATGCTGGCGTGAGGCCGTCTGCCGCCGCGCTCGTAGAGATCACTACTGCCTGTGAGCCGATACGCCAGGCCGCCGGCGAACCCGCCGTCTCCTTTCCAAAAACGCCGCACCGTGTCCCGGTATTCAGCGTTCCACTCCGCCCAGAGCACGGGGAAGTTGCCGACCTGATAGCCCCCTTCGCCCAAATCCCAGGGCTCGGCAATGAGCTTCACCTGTGACAGCACGGGGTCTTGATGAATGATGTCAAAAAACGCACCTAACCGATCCACCGCGTGCAGTTCTCGCGCCAGCGCCGCCGCCAAGTCAAAACGAAATCCATCAACATGCATCTCCAACACCCAATATCGCAAGCTGTCCATAATCAGTTGCAAGGTGCGCGGGTGCATCATATCAAGGGTGTTGCCGCAGCCCGTATAATCCATGTAATAGCGACGCTCCGGCGCCAGGCGGTAGTACGCCGCATTATCGATGCCGCGAAAACAAAGGGTGGGGCCAAGCTGATTGCCTTCACCGGTGTGGTTGTACACCACGTCTAAAATGACCTCGATCCCTTCGCTGTGCAGCACCTTGACCATGGTCTTAAACTCTGTCACCTGCTGCCCCTGGACTCCGCCG